>CEQP01163305.1_pt1 | contig 11224 bp, 9 predicted proteins | sample 356291 | NCBI WGS metagenome assembly CEQP01 (sample SAMEA2621221, study PRJEB7988) | marine metagenome | isolation source: saline water (ENVO:00002010), including | reverse complement strand
CACAAAGTAGCACTAAACATAGTGAAGCGGGGGGTCTGGCGGTAGTGCTAAAACGACGGACCAAAACTAATGTCTGCGCACCGAAAGGTGTGTAGGCAACGGTTTTAATTTCTTTTCCAGAACAGATAAGTAAATAGATAAAAAAGTATAACCCCAACAAAATAATTCCATTCAAGAGCATGTTTAAAATGAACGTTTCCACTGGTTACTACAATTGGAAATGTGGTTATAGCAACTATAACCAAAATTATAACTAATATTATTTTTAATATTAGAACATATTTATTTATATGTTGGGAAATTACTTTTTTTAACTTAAAAAATCTAAAGACTAATAGAGATTGTGCAACAACTTCGAAAATTATAAAACATAATAAAATAAATCTTCTGAATAATTTATATAAATCATAATCGAATTTCACACCTAAAAATATTGAATGGGTTATAAGAAAAACCGCAGAAAGTATTCCAAAGGTTTTAAATAGATTATTTTCATTATCTTTATTTTCATAAAAGTTAATTATTCTATTAGTTTTTTTCCAATAAATTATTAATAAAAACGAAGCAATTATCATTGCAGGTTTAAAAATTAAATATGTTGGATATGTTCTTGCGGTTCTACTTATAGAGACACCTCCATCAAAATAAGGAAACGTTGGAGCTGAACGACCTATTTGGTCTACTTCTAAAAAGGTATTTTCAAAAAGATTAAAGTTAACTGAAATAAAAAGACAAAGGTTAATAGCAACTAATGGAATAATAAAAATCCACAGACTCAGTCCTTTAACTTGAGTTCTTAACTCCATTTTAGTTTAGACTATTTCTTTTTATTTCTTTTTCTGGCTCTTCTTTTTTTTGAGCCAATCTTACGTCTGCCTCTATGTTTTTTTGGATATCCCATAATTAAGATCTATTATCACTTAAGTTGTAAATTATCAATTTAAAAAATATTTTAATAGAATTTTTCTTTTGCTAGCCAGTTCGTGTCAAATTCTGAGCTGATAAACTTGTTATGTGATAGGATTTTTTTATGCAGATCTATAGTAGTTACGACTCCCTCTATTACAAATTCATTGAGAGATCTTATAGTTCTTTGTATAGCTTCTGTTCTATTACGTCCTTTGCATATAAGTTTACATATCAAACTGTCATAGTAGGGAGTAATTTTACATCCCTGAAATATTGACCCGTCAACTCTTGTTCTGAAACCAGATGGTTGATGACAAACAGATATTATCCCAGGACTTGGTTGAAAATTTTTTGAAGGATCTTCTGCATTAATCCTACACTCTATCGTGTGTCCCCTTGCACTTATGTCATCTTGTTTTAATGCAGTTTCTCCAGAATAAGCTACATATATCTGTTCTTTTACAATATCTATTCCAGTTTGAACTTCAGTAACAGGATGTTCGACTTGTACTCTGGTATTCATCTCTAAAAAATAAAATTTTCCACTTTCATATATATATTCTACTGTGCCTGCCCCTTCATAACCCAATGCCTCTACCATTTTCACTGTTTTCTCTAACAAATCTGATCTGATCTTTTCATCTATAACCGGACTTGGAGTTTCTTCTATCAACTTTTGATGCTTTCTTTGTACAGAACAATCTCTCTCATTTAGGTGAACTGTTCTATTTTTTCCTGACATAATTTGAACTTCTATGTGTCTTGGGTTTTTGAAATACTTTTCTATATAAACCTCATCATTTCCAAAATACTTTTTTGCTTCTAATCGCGCCATTGAGTATAATTCTTGTAATTTATTTTCACTTTCAACAATTTTCATTCCCTTACCACCACCGCCTCCGGAAGCTTTTATTAAAATTGGGTAACCTATTTTCTTACAGATTGATTTTGCTTCTGAAATATTATTTACACCACCTTCAGAACCTCCAATTACTGGTAATCCATTTTGTTTTGCAATTTTTTTTGCTTGAATTTTATCACCCATTTTTTTTATAATTTCTGAAGAAGGACCTATAAATTTCACCCCATGTTTTTTAACAACATCGGCAAATTTAAAATTTTCAGATAAAAATCCATAACCTGGATGAATAGCTTCTGCTCCTGTAACGTCAACAGCAGACATTATTGCAGCAATATTTAGATAACTGTTTTGAGGTTGATGCGAACCAATGCACACACTTTCATCTGCTAACCTAACATGCATTGAGTCTGCGTCAACATCTGAATGTACAGCGACAGTTCCGATTCCCCATTCCTTACAAGCTCTTATTATCCGAACTGCTATTTCCCCCCTGTTTGCAATTAAAACTTTTTTGAACATTAATTATTTTAAAAGAACCAAAGTTTGTCCAAACTCTACAGCTTGACCATCTTGAACTAAAACTTTCTTGACTTCACCATCTTTTGTAGATGGAACATGGTTCATTGTTTTCATTGCTTCAACAATCATTATAGTTTGTCCTTTTTTAATTTTTTGCCCAACCTCAACAAATTTTTTTGCTCCAGGCTCAGGAGCTAGATAGGCCGTTCCTATAATAGGAGAGTCAATTTTTGTTCCACTTTCTTCATCTTTTGGTTTTGTTAGACCAGGCTTATGTGCTGTAATGTTGGTATTCGAGCTTAGATTTCTAGCAACTTTAATTTTTTTGTTTCCATCTTGATACATGATTTCTGACAAATCAAATTCTTCAAGATATTCCTTTAATTCTTTAATTAATTTTTTATCAATTTTCATTACTTATAATATTTTTGATTCCATCGAGTGCCATAATGTAACCATCAACACCTAAACCACAAATAATTCCATCTGCAGCTTTACTAATAAGTGATTTATGCCTGAATTCTTCTCTTTTGTAAATATTTGTTATATGCAATTCGATTGTTGGTTTTTTTACCGCAAGTAGAGCATCTAGTATTGCTACAGATGTGTGGGTATAGCCTCCTGCATTGATTATAATTCCTTGATTTTTTTCCTTAGAATTTTGTATAAAATTCACTATTTCTCCTTCAACATTTGATTGTTTAAAATCAACCTCTAAGCCAATTTTTTTACAATGGGCCTCACATTTTTTTTGAATATCTGAAAGAGAAGTTTTTCCATATTTATCTTTCTCTCTTGTTCCTAGCAAGTTTAAATTAGGTCCATTTATAACAAGGATTTTTTGAGTCATTTTGGTATAATAAAAACTAAAAATATCTCAATTATGGCAAAAATACAATTAAATGGAAAAATAATAAAAATTCAAACGAATTTAAGTGTAAAAAATCTTATTAAAAAATACAAATTGAAGGAAAATAAAATAGCTATTGAGCTAAACGGTGCAATTTTACCTAAAAATTTGTACAAATATAGAAAAATCAAAAATAAAGATAAAGTTGAAATTGTCCAATTTATTGGTGGAGGTTAGTTTATGAAAGATAATTTTAAAGTCGGTAGACATACTTTTAAATCGCGCTTAATTGTGGGCACAGGAAAATATAAAAATTTTAAACAGACAGCAGAAGCCGTTAAAGCTTCTGGAGCAGATATGGTAACTGTAGCTGTTAGAAGAGTAAATATTCTTGATAAAAAAAAACCTGTTTTGATGGACTACTTAAATCCAAAAAAAATCGTTTACCTCCCAAATACGGCAGGTTGTTATACGTCTAAAGATGCTCTAAGGACATTGAGACTTGCTAGAGAAATGGGGGGATGGAAATTAGTAAAATTAGAAGTTCTCGGGGACAAAAAAACTTTATATCCAAATATGATTGAGACTTTGAAAGCAACACAAGTTTTGGTTAAAGAAGGATTTGAAGTTATGGTCTACTGTTCGGACGATCCTATAATCGCAAAACAGCTAGAAGATCTTGGAGCGTCAGCAATAATGCCTTTGGCTTCCCCGATAGGCTCTGGAAGGGGAATAAAAAATAAACTTAATTTATCTATAATAGTTGGAAAAGCAAAAGTTCCCGTAATTGTTGACGCGGGAATAGGAACAGCTTCTGATGCAGCTATAGCCATGGAACTTGGCTGTGATGGCGTATTAATTAATACTGCAATAGCAAAAGCAAAAGATCCAATTATGATGGCGCATTCTATGAAGTATGCGGTAATAGCAGGCAGACAATCTTATTTGGCCGGAAGAATTCAATTGCAAAAATTTGCAACTGCAAGCAGTCCTCACGAAGGATTAATTTGATCTAGCTTTTCTCCGAGTCCATAATATTTTCCCTAGAGCCTCAGTTGATTTTTTATTTATTTTTTTTGAAATATCAGGTGAAGTTTTTTTGTTATTTTTTTTACCATTCAAGCTAAATTTAGTATTTGAATAATTTTTAAACTCTTCTTTAATTGTTTTAAATTTCTCAATTTTATTTACTATTTTTTTATTTTTATTAAATAAGTGTATTTTATACTCTGGGATAATTAAATTATCATCGGAATTTATATTGATTTTAAATTTATATTTTTTTTCAAAAAAAGATATTTCTTTTTTTAGATAAAGATTAATATAAGTTTCAACCTTGTCAGGTACAAATGCTTGTATTATTTTTGTTTTATTTGAAAAGGCAACTGTCTCTATTTTTTTAATAATTTTTTGAGCAAAGGACTCTAAAGATAAATTGGTTTCCCATTTTATAGAGCTTTCTTTTAGTCTTTGTCTAGTCATTTCAAGAAGTCCGAAATTACTAATTCTTCCTACTTGTATCCTAGCTCTATCCATTTTTAGCTTTTCCCTTATCTTTCTTTCAACTATTTTTTTGTTATGAAAATTCATCATGTCAATAAAATCTATAACAATTAATCCTGACAAATCTCTAATTTTTATCTGCCTTGCAATTTCTTCTGCAGCTTCAACATTTGTATTTAATGCAGTTTTTTCAATATTTAATTGTTTTGTTGACTGTCCTGAATTTATATCTATTGCAACTAAAGCTTCTGTGGGATTAATAACTAAGTAACCTCCTGATTTTAATTTAACAATTGGTTCAAAAATTTTATTAAGATCTTTCTCAATATCTTCACTGTGAAATAAAGGTATTTTACCTCTATATTTTTTGACATATTTAGCACTTCTAGGCATGAATTGTTTCATGAAAGATTTTGCTTTCTGATAACCTTCATTTCCCTCTACGTATACATATTTTGTATCATTATCATATGTATCCCTCAGCGCTCTTTTAATGATGTCTCCCTCTTCATGAATTAGAATAGGAGCTGTTGAGTTAATTGCATTACTTTTTATTTTTTCCCAGACAGCTATAGTATTTTCTAGATCATTGGCTATTTCATTCTTGGTTTTTCTTGCACCAGCCGTTCTAACAATTAAACCCATATTTTTTGGAATTTCAATTTTTTTCAAAATTTCTCTGATTTTATTTCTGTCTTCATAATTAAAAATTTTTCTCGATATGCCGCCTCCTTTTGCAGTATTAGGCATTAGTACAATATATTTTCCTGCCAAAGATATAAATGTTGTAAGAGCAGCACCCTTTTGTCCTCTTTCCTCTTTGGTTACCTGAATTAAAATAACTTGACCAGGTCTTAATACTTCTTGAATACGGTATCTTCTTACACCGTATCTACTTTTTAATTTTTCCCTAATTTTTTCAGACTGATCATTGCCAGAGTCTTTATTATTTTCATTAATGTTTTTTACATTATTTGAATTTTCACTTTCTTCGGAAGTATCTGGTGTCTTTGTCTCTGTAGATTCTGTACTCTCTTTTAAATCTTCTCTAATTTTTTCTTCTGCTTTTTGAAGATGCTCCTTATCTTCAGTTGGAATCTGATAGTAGTCAGACTGAATATCATTAAATGCCAGAAAACCGTGTCTATTTCTTCCGAAATCAACAAATGCAGCCTGTAGAGATGGCTCTATTCTACTTATTTTGCCTAAGTAAATATTACTCTTTAGATTTAAACTGTTCTTGTTTTCAGATTCATATTCTTCAATTCTTGAATCTGATTTAAGTACGACTCTAGTTTCTTCAGGATGCGATGCATCGATATATAAATTCTTTTCCATGTTAAATAAAACCTGTTCATAAAAGTTGATTTTGTTAAGATATTTTTTAAATTTAAACTCATATGGTTTATTATACATTTTTTTTTCTAAAATAACAGTTTTTAGAATGTGATATTGCCTTAAGATAGCCAAATTTAGGGATTTACCTTGAAAAATAAGATATATGACTAAAACTTTTAACTATGCTTTTAAAGCGTTTGTACTGGCAATTATAATTGCTATGTTTTTAATCTTTTCAGCATTTTGGTATTTTTCTCATGATCTTCCGGATTATAAAAAACTATCAAATTACGAGCCTTCTGTTCTAAGCAGAGTGTATTCTGAAAATGGACAATTGATAGGCGAATATGCTCTTGAAAAAAGAATGTTCATACCATTTGATTCGATACCAGAAAAAGTAATCAATTCATTCTTATCTGCCGAGGATAAAAATTTTTTTGAACATCCGGGCGTCGATGCTCGTGGAGTAACTAGAGCAGTTATAAAAAACATTAGAAATATTTTATCAGACAAAAGACTAGAAGGAGCTTCTACAATAACTCAACAAGTTGCAAAAAATTTTTTACTAACCAATGAAGTTTCTTTAAAAAGAAAAATTAAAGAAGCAATTTTGGCATTCAGAATTGAAAAAGCTTATTCTAAAAAAAGAATTTTGGAGCTTTACTTAAACGAAATTTACCTTGGAAAAGGTACTTACGGTGTTGCATCTGCCAGTCTGGAATATTTTAATAAGTCAGTAAAAGAGCTTAATTATGAGGAAGCTGCACTTTTAGCTGCTTTGCCTAAAGCGCCAAGTAAATATAACCCTTATAAATCAATAGATTTAGCCACAAAAAGAAGAAATATGGTTTTGAATAATCTTAAAGAAAATGGATACATATCAAATAAAGAGTTTAAAAAATTTTTAAAGAAAAAAATTGTTTTAAATAAAAGAGAGATCTACTTAATTAAAGAAGCGCAATCATACACAGAAGAAGTAAGAAGAATTGTTAACACTGACTACGGATTTGAAAAACTTTATTCGGAAGGATTATCTATAAGCACGCCTTTGGATAATAAGTATCAAATCGCTGCTTTAGAGGCCCTTAGATTTGGTATTGAGCAATATGATAAACGACATGGATGGAGAGGTCCTATTACCAATATATTTCAAAATGAAAAATGGAAAAATAAAGTAGACAAAATTAATTTAGATAGAACTTTAAATTGGTACATTGCAGAAGTAAAAAAAATAGAACCATACCTATCTGAGGTCAAGATATTAAAAACAGATGAAACTAAAAAATTAACTTTTAACGATCTTAAATGGACGAAGAAAAAAGATTTTAATGAGTTATTAGAAGTTGGTGATTTAGTATTTGTTAAAAAAAATAAAAATAATTTTTGGACTTTAAAACAACTTCCTGTAGTCAACGGTGGTATTGTAGTTATGAACCCACACAATGGAAAAGTGAAAGCTCTTGTTGGTGGCTATAGCTTTGAGTCAAGTGAGTTTAATAGAGTTACGCAAGCTAAGAGACAGCCAGGATCTGCATTTAAGCCTGTTGTATATGCTGCTGCTTTAGAAAACGGATTCTTGCCTAATTCATTAATTTTAGACGCTCCATTTGTAAGCGAACAAGGTAAAGGTTTAAAAGACTGGAAACCAGAAAATTATGGAAAAAAATTTTACGGTCCATCAACTCTTAGAAAAGGAATTGAAAAGTCCAGAAATTTGATGACAGTTAGAATAGCTCAGAGCTTAGGTTTTGAAAAGATTTTAAACATTTCAAAAGATTTAGAAATTTATGAAAAAGTTCCTGAGCTTCTATCAGTATCTTTAGGCTCAAACGAAACAACTCTCTTAAAGCTTACCAGTGCATATTGTTCTTTTCCCAATGGTGGAAAAAAAATTAAACCAATTCTCATAAATCGAATACAAGATAGGAGAGGTAAAACGATCTATAATTCTGAAAATAGAATCTGTGAGGGATGCAATATTGTTTCAAATGAAAGTAGTTTTGCACCTAAGATTGTCGATAATTATGAACAGGTGATTAGTAAAGAAACAGCTTACCAAATGACCTCAATGTTAGAGGGTGCGGTCAAAAGAGGAACTGGAAAAAAACTAAAACACTTAAAAGTACCTTTGGCTGGAAAAACTGGAACTACAAATAAAAATTTTGACGCTTGGTTTATAGGTTTTACCTCAAATTTAGCAATCGGAGTTTATATTGGTTACGACGAGCCAAAATCTTTGGGTAAATTTGAGACAGGTGCAAAAGCTGCACTACCGATATTTAAAAAATTTGTTGAAACCGCTATATACAAAGAGGAAATGAAACCTTTCAAGATTCCTGAAAGTGTCTATTTCTTTCCTGTAAATTATGATACAGGTGAAATTACTACATTTGCTGAGTCAAATATGATTACAGAGTCCTTTAAACAAAATAATTCTGAAGAAATAAGGTCAAAAAATTTAAGTTTAGGACAAGGCTATGATAGGTTTACAAAATTTAAGAGGTTTTACTAATGAGCGATTTTGATAAAAATTTTAAAATATCTGAAAATTCCTTGTCAAATATAAGGGGGTATCTTTGATACTCACAGAGTAAAAGAAAATATATTAAAATTAGAGACAGAAATTTTAAAAAAAGACTTTTGGAAAGATCCTAATAAATCTAAAAAGATAGTCAGAAAAAAAAATTTTCTGGAAAGTATACTGAATTTTTATAATTCTACGTCTAAAGATCTTATAAATTTAAATGATCTTAATAATTTAGCTTTAGAAGAAAACGACTTAATCACACTTAACGACTGTACAAAAAAAATAATTATAATTTTAAAAGAAATTAAAAAAATTGAAATAAAATGTTTTTTATCAGGAGAAAATGACAATCTTGATATTTATATGGAAATCCATGCTGGCGCTGGTGGTACAGAAAGCCAAGATTGGGCAGAAATGCTCAGAAGAATGTATCTGAAGTGGCTTGATAAAAAAAAATTTAAATATGAAATGATTAGTGAACATAGAGGAGAAGAGGCCGGTATCAAATCTTCCACTTTAAAGGTTTCAGGTGAGAATCTTTATGGATTAATGAAAAAAGAATCCGGCGTTCATAGACTTGTTAGAATTTCTCCATTTGACTCTGGCGCAAGACGTCATACTAGTTTTGCAAGCATTTGGGTATACCCTTGTGTAGATGACAGTATAGACGTTGTAATTGATGAAAAAGATTTAAGAATAGACACATATCGATCTAGCGGAGCAGGTGGCCAACATGTTAATACTACCGACAGCGCTGTCAGAATTACTCACTTACCAACAAAAATCGTGGTTCAATGTCAAAACGAAAGGTCACAACATAAAAACAAGGAAACCTGTTTTAAAATGTTAAAAGCCAGGCTTTATGAATATGAATTACAAAAAAGACAAGAAAAAAATAAAAGTCAGGTAGATTCTAAAACTGATATCGGGTGGGGACACCAAATAAGATCATATGTTCTTCAACCATACAGGCTTGTTAAAGATTTAAGGTATAATATTGAAAATACCAATCCAGACAAAGTGTTAGATGGAGATATTGATGAGTTTATTGAAGGAGCTATATTTGGGGCAAAAAATTAAATGAAAAAATTTTTTTTTTCTGCTTTTTATATTTTAATTTTTTTAACGATTATTAGTATATTTTATTTAACATTTTTTGGTTATGAGACAAAAAGATTTAATGAAACTATAAAGTCTATAATTAATAAGAATGATGAAAATATTGAATTAACTTTTGAGAAAGTAAAAGTTTCATTAGATATTAAAAAATTTAGTATTTATGTTAAATTAACTAAGCCAAATCTTTATTATTATGAAAATCAAATTCCTCTTGAGTCACTAAAGGCTGACATAAATTTACTATCCTTAATAAAAAATGAAAATAGTATAAATAAAATAATTACCAGCACAAAGTATTTAAATTTTAAGTCAATAAAACCAATTATTATTAGATCAAAACCAGGAAATTTTAAAACAATTTTATTAAATAATGTAAAATCTTCAGAATTTAAAATTTATTCTGAGATTAAATTTAATGAAAATTCAGAAATAGCGGAAGGATCAATTTTTAAAGGAGATTTTAAAAAAACCACCGCACATATAAAAGAAGAATATTTAATTAAAGATATTAGTTTTGATTTTAATTATAGCAATCAACTCTTAAATCTCACAAATATAAAAGCAAATTTAGAACAATTTGAGATTTATGATAGCAATATTTTTTATTATAATAGTAGAGAAAAAGATTATAAAATAGACGGGCAAGTTAAAGCTAGAGTCAATTCGACCGGCAATAACATTAAAAAAATACTTTCCTTAACAGGTACAGATATTGAAAATCTAGATTTTACATCACTCAAAGGTTCTGCTTCTTCTTCATTCAATTTGAAGCTAGATAAAACTTTAAAAATAAAAAAAAACAAATTCGATATTTTAGCATCAGTAGATGATCTTCAAGCAAATTTTAAAAAAAAAATTGATAGTAAATTTTTATCAGAAAATTTAAAAAATATTCATTTAAAAGAAGCCACTATTCAAATTAATAAAGAAGATGACAAATCTATTACCAAATTTAAGTCTAAGATAAAAACTTCTAATGAATATTTTAATGTGGATATATCAAAAAAGATGCCTGAAAATTCTACTAATTTTTCTATTACAGGAAAGAGTCCAATAAAAATCCCTGTTATAAATTATTCTTATGAAAACGATAAACTTAATTTGACTGGCAGGTATTATGAAAATAATAAAAATTTAATTTTCCCTAAAATAAATTATGAAGTTGATGGTAATATATTTAAAATAGAAAATTTAGTCCTTAACAAGAATTTAGATCTAATTAATTTTAACAAACTTAGTGTCATCAGTAAATTAAACGGTAACATTAACAATAATTTCATAATTACGAATGCAGATAAGAATAAGATTAATATTAAAGGATCAATTTTTGATGCTAAGCTTTTAGTTAAAGAATTTTCTAATAAAAATAAAAATAATTTTTTTAAAAATATATCCAAAGATATAGAGATTGATCTTGATAAAATACTTACTGATACTGATTTTCCATTAAATAAATTCAGACTAATTGGAAATATCAAAAAGGGAAAATTTGAAAAAATATCCGGCAAAAGTGAGTTTATAGACAATAAATATTTGGATATTTCTTTAAAGAGAGAAAAAGATACTAATTTTAAAATACTAGAAATTCACTCTGACG
>CEQP01123089.1_pt1 | contig 11250 bp, 6 predicted proteins | sample 356291 | NCBI WGS metagenome assembly CEQP01 (sample SAMEA2621221, study PRJEB7988) | marine metagenome | isolation source: saline water (ENVO:00002010), including | reverse complement strand
CCTCCCCTCCCTCGCCCTCCTCTCCCTCGCCCTCCCCTCCACCGCCATCGTTTCGTTCAAACATGAGGCGTGCGAGTTTCGCACATTCGATCATCTCGCTTTTTACGCTCACTGACTCGAGCTCGTTCAAGACGCTTTCCCATGCCCCCAACTTTTCGTGGATTGTGTTGATCGCCCAATCCAAATTTGTTCCGTTTTCGTCTGCATCAGTCGACGTAGGGCCCGGGCTTTTCTCGTCCACGTCCATCGCAGACATAGCCTGGGTATGGCCGTCGGAAAGTCTCTTTCTTTCTTAAGTGGGGACAAACCAGGTTTATCGACTATCAACTGACCTTTTACCCTTTATGGGAAGCCATGGTTACCATTCTTGGCATTCTCTACCAATCCCGCCAAACCTACACCAAAATCCTCACACCACCTTTCACCCGTTACGGCCAACTAACCGTTCACAACCCACTCACCCGCCAAGTTGGTCGTCGATTCTTGTCAAATCTCGTCAAATCTCACCAGATCCCACTAGTTTTCCTTCCGTTTCTATCCTAAACTGGTGGGAAGGGCAAAGTTTAAAACTTCTGCTGGTAACGGCGGACCCTCTTTTGGCAACTCCACCGGGGGAGAAGTTTGCGGCGACGTCCTCTTGGAAGACTGCTTTGAAGACTGCTTTGAAGACTGCTTCGAGGATTCTCGCGAATGCACCGTCGCCATGGCGGTGCGAGCTTGCGAGGAACGCTGTGCAATTTTACTCGACAGCGCTTCCGCCTCGGTGATGCTCTCCGCTTGTGAGTACGATCGCGTCAGTGGAGACTCGTACTTGCTCATCGAGGCGACAGAGAGAGCAGGTGGCTTTTTGACGTATTTGTCATCTTCGGCATCATTCGCAGCATCAATTGCATCGGCTTGGTCCCTGAGAGCTTTAGCCTGAATTGATAGCTCATATGCAATGCGATAGTCGTTCAATTTCGCCGCACTCGCGGCGTTGGCATCAACCTCACAAGCCTCCCGTCGTATTTGAGCAGTCACCCCAGTCTCCATGGGCCGACGGTTGGTTGTATTGGCGTGCGAGGTGTGTGAGGAGCCTGAGGCGTCCGAGGTGTGCGAGGCGACGGGAAGCACCGGAGAAGAGACAGGAGTGCTACTTATCTCCTTGGAAGGTGTTTCCTTGTCCTCCTCTTCATCTGTCTTTGCCGTGGAAACGTCGACCTGCATAAACTGACCAAAGATGGCCACATGTGCAGTAGGCCACGTCACACCGCATAAAATCGAGGGGAGTACGTGTGCGCGGGGGTCTCGATATGCGCCATCGCCATTGTTGTCCTTCATGACAGCACCGTACCAAATGACCGCAAGCATTCCAAACTCTTCTGTTGGCTGTGTCACTGCACACACATAGCCATTACAGTTTTTGGAGCCATTCATGTACTCGGGCGGCTTGAGCATCTTCCATTCCATCGCGATTTCCTGCGTCGCCACGTTCATGAATCCCCACTCGTCTTCCGTGTAAGAAACAAGAAGATCTCCCGGAAGGCGCCTTCCGTCCATGCATACGGTGGCATTATTAATACCAATCCACAGGCCTTTATTAGCAAAGCCACCGCGTTTCATGCCAATCCGTTCAATCTCCGCGCATACTTCCGCGGCATCGAGTCCCAAACGCCTATCAAACAGGACTCGAGGGTCCGCCGTATCGTCTTCAACACTCACATCGCTGCTTGGGTTGTGTATCTCGGCTGTGGGGTTCCGACCATTAATGTAATCATCGAGCGACATTTCCTTCATGGGATCTGAATCTGCTCGCCATTTGTTAAAACGGGTAAATGTATTCTCAAGGTCGCTGACTGAAATGTCAAGGCGACCCTCTGATTCTCCTTTGGTCTTGGCGGCTTCCAGGTTCATTTGCAGTTTGGATATTTCGTCGCGAGTTATCGCGATCGCGGCTTTTTGCACCTTGTCCAGATCCTTTTCGGTGTCCTCGTAAAAGTTGACAAGTAGGTTGTACGCCAAACGGAGGCTTTCCTCTTGTTCGGAAAGGACAGTCTGCCTTGCCACGGTCATCAAATACCCGTAAACTTGGCGAAATAACGACTCAAGTGTTTCATCTACATCCTCGGTAGAACGGGCAGATGCCATTTATCCAGTGCGTCGCCTCGTCTACTTTTTGGTGTGCGTTTTTTTGATTATGAAGCTACTTTAGCGCTCGCTACGACGTTTACGCATTACAACCCTACAAATTCCAAACCAACTTAACCCAAAAAACCACGAGATGGCTCCTGACCAGACGAGAATCTGATTGAAAAGGATGTTGCGCGCTTACAGGTCACCAGGATTGAATCCATACGGGTCGTCCAGTATATCCAACTGGGCCTGTGGGGCCTGTGGCGCCACTGTACCTTGGAGCTCTGCTAGAGCCGCTCTCAGTTCGGCAATCTGTCGTTCTTGATCCTGAACCGTGTGTTTGAGTTTTTCGTTCTCCGAGCGCAGGCGTCGTAAATTTCGATCGGAGGCGCCGCGAGCGTGCGGTTCTAACCCCTTCTGTGGTTCCGCGTTCTGAGTCGAGGAACCACCCGCCACCGTCGCTGAGCCCACTGCGCTTGCCACCGCCGCCTCCGCCGCCGCCACTGCAGAGCCAGATGCTGAGATCGCTGTCGACACCCGTTCTCCGACAAGTTTAGAGATTTCCGCTGCCAAGGATGTCTTTATCTCGTCCGATAGCAGTATGTCACGAAAGCCTTCAACTTGCGTGCGCATACGCTTGGTTTCTTCGACTGTCGAGTTTAACGCGTCCGCCATGCGCTTTGCTTCCTTGCGGTTAGAAATCTCGTTGTGGTAGAAAGAGCGGGCCTCCATGTGAGCCTCAAGGTCTTTTGCGCACCCCTTCCAGTCGCAGCCCAAATGGCCAATCCCAGCATAAGGACACGCAACCTCGCGCCACCCACATTCGCGCATGTGGTCGTTGATAGCAGGAAATTGGAGGCGAGCGTCGCAGCCCGCGTGCTTGCACGGCAAGACAAACTTAGCAATAGACTCGTTAATAAAGCGGTGCTTTGGAAACTTCCCTCCCGCCTTCGCCAACAGGGGCTGACGGCATATGCCACACGTTTTATTATTGGGGCGGAGCTTGTCCGCGCACGGCTGGCATGCCTGGTGCCGATTCTCGCACAACTCCACCATATCGTCCGTTAGATCCATGCAAATCTGGCAGGTCCAGTCGTTGGGAAATTTGTTCAGAAACAAGTCTTTGCAGTAATCGAGACCTGATCCATCGGAATTCGCGCCATTATCATTAGGAAGCTGATCGTGTTTATTTTCTGAAGGAGAAGTGGGAGAGTAAGCTGGCCCAGGAGAGTAAACTGGTGATGATGGGGATGCCTCTGGATCTTGGTTCATCGCGAATTTGTCGCGGCCGATCGCCGGGGAATTTCCGATTTGGTGTTGGCGCTGCGGACGACGCCGCTATCCACGGTGACGACGGCGCCCGCACGCTTTTGATAGACACGTGTCAACGCGATCCGCAAACGATCCGCCGTCCCGAGCACCTTTTGAGAGCCTGGCCCGGGGTACGGATTGGGGGTCCAAAGCTGGTGAACTTTGGAGGGATCCGTTCACTTCCGCTCGCTTTCGCTCGCTTCCGATCCGCAAGCAATAGCGACCAGGCCTCGGTAACACGTCGGTATCACGCCAGTATCACGCGCACAGCCAATGCCCGGAGGGAATGGTCCGCGCCTTGGTGCAGCAACAACTAAGGAATTGTTGCTTGAACACCTCGAATTTGCCGAAGATTTATACCGTTATCTGCAGCGGCGTGGAGACCAGGATGTGGATCTCAATGCATTAGAAACGGAATGGAATTTCAGATGGGCGGTACAAAAGACAGACGATGGATACACGATCGACCCGCTCATCTCAAGAGGCGTCAACAACGACATACATCAATCTGTGTATTCTCTCGTTCGGGAGCTTGGAAATGTTAGTAAGATGCTTGCGGGAGTTGGTCGTGCTGAGCGCGAAGCGGAGGTCAACATATACGTAGCAGACGCGACCGACCGAATGTGCCATCGACTCGTGGAGGCGTTGATCTCTCCGAAGTCATCACAGAAGATGCTTTGCGATCTAGTGGCTTCAGAGCGAGAGAATATCCTCAACTTGGTTCATTTTAATGTCTGCCTTCCGCGTTTCAAAAGGCAACTGGACGGCATCAACGCACTCGAAAGAATTTGTCAATCGACAGCGATGACGTTTTCGGAGGTCTTAGCACATCACGCTTCCGAGTTGATGTTTATTGCTCAATATCCGACTGCCGCGCTTCGTGAATGTTTAAGTAAAGGCCAGTGCAGCATCGATGAACTACTCGATTACTTACGGCCACAGACTGGAGGTGTTGCTGGGGTTGGGGGCCGACCTCTGTCCGGTGTTCAACAGGAGATTGCTATCAAAGGGTGGTTCCAACGTAATAGAAGTGCCATATTAGAGGCATGTGCCAGTGACGTCCGACAGCAGCTCCGCCACCGACATGGGCGAGCATACGGTGCTGTGGTGATACCCGACAAGCGTAATCTGCTGGCATGGAAAGAGAAGCTGAGCTCTACACGCGACAGTGCGATGTTGGAAGGAAACGGCGCGCTCGTTCTTCCCTTGCCAACGGCGAACCACACGTCTCTTTTGAAAGGCCAATTTGTGATTTCGACCATCTACCCCAATGATATGGCCATACCGGCGATGCGGGTTGCAGATATGGTTATGATGCTTGTCGAACAGGGCCTTCTTCGACCGCGCTCTATTCGCGCCGACCTTCTTCTGTGTCGCGTTGGGCAATTTGCAGCGGAGACACAGTTCTCACTCGAAAAGCAATTTGGATATGTTCCACCGCCTCCACCGCCTCCGCCACCCCAGCCACCCCAACCACCCGTGGCGATTCATCCGCCACATCCGCAGATGCAGGTATGCGTTGCTCAAAAAGCGTCGGAGTCAATGGATTCGGTGAATCCCTTGAAAGGGGAGATTGTGGCTACTTCGGTGATGCGCTACACAGATGGAACGATACCAGAAATGTGGGTTGTGGAATTGGCATCAGACACACTGACGAATAATATAAAACAGCTACAGCATCAGGAGATGGAATCATTAAGAGGCTTAGACCGTCAGGGGTATATGATGCGCGTCGCTCGAGCAGACCCCGCTCTCGTTTACGAATTTGTAATTTTGGCCACTTTACGGCGTAAGCTGATTGATGAGACATCATGGACTCGTAGTGATTGTGACTTCGATTCGGATATGCACAAGATCACTTTAAACTGGTTTTACAACCATTCCGAAGCAAGGACGGCAATGGATGCTTGCATGCGCCACGCGTTACCGTCACACACACGACAGCAGAATCAGCTCGATCAGCACATGTCTAGTATCCGACAACGGATACCTTATACACTATGGAGGTTTTTCGACGTGATGGTTATGTGGTTCAGGACGTTGGTGCGACTTGATCGGCGTTTATGCCATCCCAAAATGAAACACGTGCGCTTTCCAGAGAAGTATTGGGATGACTTGTGGTGTTATAGACAAACCACAGAGCGGATTATGGACCCGCTGGTGACGGACCCCCATGTTACCATATCGGATGAAGAAGACTATTTCACGTCGCTGCTTGATAACGTGAAGCAATCAGGCCTACCCTTTCCGTTTTACAAACGCATGACTGACATGACAAGCAGAATCCAGCAACGGGCTCTCTCCCTCCTTACGTCATCGGGTCGGCATCGACTGGGTACAACGGGCCTGATTGAATTCGATCTAGTGCGCATTACGACGGCGACCCAAGCTAGTCGAACTGTGGGCGTTGATGGTGAACATTGCTCGCATAAGAGGCCTCGGTCCACAGAGGCGTATTTGCTTTATAATGACGTGGGCCGCTGCATGGCAATATATTTTCTCAATGCGGTCTTGGATAAGATGACATCGTGCAATACACAACAGTTTGCACAACAATGGATTCCATCGGCGCAAACACGAAAGCGCGCATCAGATGCAATTCGTCGGCATCACGCCTAAATTCCTAGTGTGGTACACGATAAGTCAAGTGTATTTGTTGCAAAATAAGTCGGGTCCGAGTTTCCGCGTGTGCGCTTGCAAACGCTATCCTTGTACACGGCGTTCGTCCGCGTTCAAAACAGCGCGTGGTGAAACGTAAGAACAGCCCCTGTAAAACGACAGGTGCTTGTGTATATAACACGAGAGAACGCATCAAGAACAAAAATGGCGAGACGGTTTCCCTCTGGTGGTCCTCTTAATGGTGTTGCCCCGGGAAACTCAGAATGGGCCGGTGGCAGCATAACGCCGGCCGGTCCACCTACAACGGTCGGCGGTTCCTTTGGAGGCGTTGGGGCGGCCGGCGGCCCTCCTCCCTCCTTTGGAACCCCAGCGACCGCATTCGCGCGCAATGACCGCGGTTCTAACATACGCATCCCTTATACACGCGTCGTCGCCATGCACTCAAAAGACCGACTGCCAGTCTTTCCTAGTAACGAGCAAACCTCTCCCACTACGATTGCAGATCAAGAGATGTATGAATACGACGGTCTCGACAGCGGCGAATTGGCATGGATCATGAGCAAGCAGTTTGCCGTCAAGCCCGCGGCATTGTCTAATGTGGCCAGCTTTCCACCGATTTCAACGGCGATTGACATTTCTGGGTTTGCGTCTAAATTGCCTCGTATGGATGGACCGGAGGCTTCGTTTGTGTACTCCAATAGCGCAGCGATCGATAACCTCGCGAAGGATGGCAGTATTGTCTTACCCTCAAGCGGCATGGGCGGCACGGCCTACAACCGCATGGAACGCATGGCATACACGTCGTGGGTTGAGTCGCACATTAAACTGCGCGTTGGTAGACAGGTTATCAACCTGCTCGCGGCCCAGGTTTCAGCACAAGATAAAGAATCGTCGGATGCATCGAACACGTCCCTTTTCAATACGGAGTTGGATTCTGAATTGCAGTATTATGACAATCTGAAGATCATCACCGGCGGTAACATGTTTGCCATGCCCGACATTGCCTACGCCCTGCAGACGGGTAAAGATCAGGTGAAGGTCCCAATGATGCAGGGCCTCAACGTCATGGAGAAGGGTCCCTTCCTCCGCAGCTACGGCGTCGAACACTCGCCAATTGAGATTGGCGTTACAATGACGAATGTCAATAGTGGAAACAGAAAGAGCGCTCTGGCCATTGACGTCGATCGGCATGTTGGTTCGAGCCTCGCACAGGGCGCGCTCGCATGCGAGCTCAAGAAGGCCGGTCTGATGAACTGGACGCCAGATGGCATCTGCCTATCCAAATTCGCGACCGGTCCGGACGAGTTCGCCGATAAAACCTTTGACGCTCGAAGTGGCCAGCTCTTCAACATCGCCATTCAGGGCGCCACTGTTACGAAGTCGTGGTCCAACATGTCGTCGGAGATGGCCGTTCTTCCGATGGATAAGCTTTTCGTCTTGATGGTGGCTGAGCTCTCGTATGAGGTTGGCGCCGCCGATGCTAATATCAAGACAGTCAACACGGCAGCGGAGCTCACAAAGGCCATTGCCACGTATGGCCTCGGCTCGACCGAGTCGAAGGCCGCGTCGACGAACTATGTAAAAGCCTGCAATGATGTATCTCTGGCTGCATCCACGACGCAGACGGATTTACAGGAAAAATACCAGGCGTTTTTCAAGGCGGTGAAGCAACGGGAGTCACTGGGACCGAATGCCCTCGCCGCGGATATCAAAGCCCAAGACGAGGCGGTGGCGGAGGCACAATCCGCCCTTACAGGATTAGTCGACGGGACTAAGCGCGCGAATGTGGGATCGGATGACTTCAAGAAAACAGCAGCAGGCTTGCGCAATGGCACACAGTCGGTCACTAAGGCGAGCTTGATGAATTTCCGACTTATTCGCGCCACTTCGTCGTACCTGTCCAACCGCTCTTGGTTTGATCCGAAGGAAACTCCGGTCAAGGGAGCGATTGGCCCCAATGTGTACAAATCGCGATGTGGCCTCAAGATCGGATTTGACAAGACAAAAGGCAGTGCCGAGTACATTGTGGGTGGATGGTGCATTGGCAGCGTGGTCGATTCAGCCGCAAGCCGCGCGTTTAGCCATAATACCATTCGTACGGCGCCAAACACGTTTGCGGTCTCCGTCAATGTCAATGTGGAATGGTGGAGTGCGGACAAGTTGTATGCACATTATCAGGACGTCGAGCGCGATGCAGTTGGAGCGGAGGCGCAAGGGACGACCTTCGCGCGCACGGCTGACCCTACCCGCAATCCCAATACGCTTATGGCCGAACGCGAAGATATGAGCTATGATGATGCGGTCCAAGCATTGCAGAAAGGCAAGGGCGACCAGGAGGGTATGTATAAGCGCCCCAATCCCGCCGGTCTTGACACCGATCCGAAGGGGCTGAATATGCAGGACCGTGATGGAGAGAATGCGGTAGCCGACCCGCGTGTATGGAAGGAGGCTCTGAAGGTGCCAAAATCGGCGGGTAATGTGCCCACAACAGAACCGGTTGCATCGAACGCGTCCCAAAACGCGGTAAACAGGGCGAGTGTGTCGGGCAACAAGAGGAGGTGAGGCTACCAGTGACGAAGATGAGCACTGTTTTTTGGTAGTAGTAAAAGGGGGTTGAGGGTACGAAAGGTATGATGGATGTGGAGGGCGCGGGAGTGTGCAAAAAGGTTAGTATCAGGGCCTGTATATGCGAGAAGGCGATGAATGGATGTGACGTTGAAGTGTGATGTGTTTTTTTGGAGTAATCATACTAAAATATACGGTAAACTTTTGGCGCAGTTGCCAAAAGGATTGCATCGTTTTTGGAAAATACACCAAAAGACGCTGACAGGGACCTCACCGCTATGCTTTCAGCATAAGGTCATTTTATTCGATATTAGAGTAGAACCAGATAGATACGTATTCGTTTTTGTGAAACCATCTTCGAAGCCAATGACCACGTTCAATTCCGTGCCTTCGCGTTATGGCCGTGATTACCAGTCGATGGCCGGCCCGGGCGATCGTGACCTGCCAATGTCTGAGATCCAGGGCTATCAGCCTCAGTCTCGCATCGGCGAGGTCGTCATGAATGCGTTTATCGACGCATATGAGTTCTCGAGCCTTCCGGAAGCGCTCAGCAACAACGAGATGACTGACAGTGCTGGCGACCCTACGACGAACGTCACCGTGGAGTACAAGCCCATGTTCCACGAGTGGGCTACGGTCCAGCCAGGCATGATCTGCCTTGCGCGCAAGAAGAAGACCGCCACCTTCCGTCAGTACGTTGCCGCGGAGACGGCAGTCCCGGTGATTGGCTGTGCCGCGTGCCTTCCCAGGGCGATGGAGAAGGATTTCTTCTTTGCCGGAGTTGCGCGCTCAAAGTCGGTTCGTAATGCCGATGATGGTATTGGCCCGTCGGTCGACGAGTTCTTCACCCTCTCAATCGGCGGTATGGCAACGTTGTTGAACAACTCTAATACGCAGATCCACCCGGGTGACCTTATCGAATGGTGCCTGCTTGCGCGTGCGCGTGGTGACGACAAGCCTATCAAACGCGCCAAGAGCGGGCCGCGTCGCGTTGGCGTCAAGCCGGCCAGCGTGTCCTCAAGCAAGATCATTGGCCGGGCGCTCTCCTTTGCCAAGTCAGGGGAGCCGTTTGATCTTCTCATCAAGCAGTAGAGGGGCGGTTGAAACGGGTTGGTGTTGTGAGAGTGCGTGGGTTGGGGGTTGGGGGTGGCTACGGCCAAAAGTGCAGAATGGCCATGTAACGGTCGGTTATGGCCGTAGCTGGCTACGGCCAAAGCTGGCTGCAGCCGGCTGCAGCCGGCCGTAGCCAGCTACGGCCGGCCGGCTACGGCCAAAAGTGCAGAATGGCCATGTAACGGTTAAAAAAAGGCGCGAAAATGTTCTTGTAAACGAATAATTGAGCGAGCTATTTGAATTCTGTTGGTTTTCACACAGGCGTGTTCGCGAGTTGGCCACAAAATGGCCATTTGCGCCATTGTGGAATTTTTCTGCCTTTTGGTCATTGCCTGCACCCTGTACCCTGTAACATGCATTTGGCCATTTTGTGGCCAAATCGCCAAGGGTGTAGATTTGACTATTGCGATAGCTACACTTGTTACCCACACTCGTCGCCCGCACTCGTCGCCCGCACTCGTCACCCGCACTCGTCGCCCGCACTCGTCACCCGCACTCGTCGCCCGCACTCGTCACCCGCACTCTCCCCGATCAGCGTCGCGGCTCCTGTATCACGGCACGGAGCACATCCTCTCTCGGTGGCCCCCAATCCTCCTGTGAGGCGGCGTCAAAGGAGGCGGGAACTCTGTCCTTTATGTAGCCCCACTTGTTGATGTTGGAATGAGTGAGATTCTCCATCATCTTATGGCAGTGCGTATGAAACCACATAGATTTCTCACCGCCGCCGTAGTTGAATCGGTAAATCATCTCAGAGGGACTCTCTTCTGTGGCTGGGACCAGCTTACAATAAACATCGACGCCATAGTTGTACCACGGAGCGTTCATGCTAGCTGGAGACGGCCGCCAACCTGCATCTGTGAGAGAATAACACTCAAATCGAAGCACTGGATCTGGCACCGTCTTTGGCGTCTTCGCCTCCACCTCCATATCACCTCCCATATCAGGCGCCTCCTCCTCCTCATCCTTATCCTTCTGAAGGCGCTGCACCTCCCTGTTGCCATGTTTTGTAAGAGTGAACTTGGTGTACTTCTTACCCTCAATGATGCCCGTCCACAGCGGCTTCTCGAAATCCTTCTCCTTGGTTAGTACCCTCATCACGGCACTCTCGTTTAAGTAGCCGCATTCCTCGATCATGTACTTCTGTAGCTTCTTAAGATCCACTTCTCCGCCTTCTTGGAGAAGGTAATCGAAGATCTTACGACGACGCCCGCTTTCTGGCACCCAGCCTTTAGCTATCGCCTGTTCTCTCTTTCTTGCCTCCTGCTTCTCCTTCTTTGCCTCCTCCTTCTCCTTCTTTGCCTCCTCCTCGGCCTGCTTCTTGGCCTGCTGATTGGCCTGCTTATTGGCTTGCTTCTCGGCCTGCCTCTGGGCCTTCTCTTTCTCTGCATCGGCCTCCTTCTCTTCTCTCTTCCTCTTCCTCTCGGCCTGCCTCTGGGCCTTCTCTTTCTCCGCATCGGCCTCCTTCTCTTCTCTCTTCCTCTTCTTCTCGGCCTGCTTCTGGGCCTTCTCTTTCTCCGCATCGGCTTCCTT
>CEQP01006523.1_pt1 | contig 11254 bp, 13 predicted proteins | sample 356291 | NCBI WGS metagenome assembly CEQP01 (sample SAMEA2621221, study PRJEB7988) | marine metagenome | isolation source: saline water (ENVO:00002010), including | reverse complement strand
TGGATTAATAAACAAAGACGAGATGTGTATGTGAGACAATCTATAGTTGAAGGTTATAATTCTAGGGCAGTATATAAACTTAAAGAAATAGATGAAAAATTTAAAATATTTAAAAATGGTAATTCGATAATAGACCTTGGGGCTGCACCTGGTAGTTGGTCACAATATGTTTCAAAAAAAGTAAAACACGCAAAAATTTTGTCAATAGATCTTTTAGATTTCGAAAAAATTGAAAATATTTGCCAAATTAAAGGTGACTTTACAGATGATGTAAGTAAAAAAAAAATTAAAGATTATTTTTACTCCAAAGTTGATGTAGTAATGTCGGATATGGCAGTAAATACTACGGGTAATAAAAATTTAGATTCAATTAATACCAGTGAATTGTGCATAGAAGCTATGAATTTTTCAAAAGAGGTATTAAAAGAAGATGGAAAATTTATCTCAAAAATCTTTATGGGATCTACTTTTAATGAAATTATTCATGAGTCTAAAAAAATATTCAAAGAAAATAAAGTTTTTAAGCCTGCTGCAAGTAGAAAAGACTCTAAGGAAAGCTTTATAATTTGTAAATTTTTACGATAGGTCCTCTTTTCTTTTTTAAAGAATCATATATACAATGACATGGGTCCTATCAAAGAAGCTCTTACATTTGATGATGTATTGTTAACACCAAATTATTCCAATATTCTCCCTTCTGAAGTTTCTACAAGTACTTCTCTTTCGTCTAATATAAATTTAAAAATACCTGTACTGTCATCTGCAATGGATACCGTAACAGAGTCAAAAATGGCTATTTCGATTGCTAGGGCAGGAGGATTGGGAATAATTCATAGAAATTTAGAAATTAAAAAACAAATTATTGAAATAAAAAAAGTTAAATCAAAAAAACTACTTGTAGGAGCAGCGGTAGGCGCTGGTCCAATAGAAATTAAAAGAGCTGAAGCTTTACTAAAAGAAAATATAGATATGATTGTAGTGGATACTGCTCATGGGCACACACAAAAAGTAGCAGAAATTATTAAGAAAATAAGAAAGATAAAGCCAAAGAAAACATTGTTATGTGCTGGAAATATAGCAACAGCAGAAGCTGCTAAATTTTTAGCTAGTTTAGGAGTAGATGTAATTAAGGTTGGAATTGGACCAGGATCGATATGCACAACAAGACTTGTAGCAGGAATAGGTATGCCTCAATTAAGCGCAATATTGACTGTCAGAAAAGGTTTGGGCAATAAAAAAATTAAAATTATAGCTGATGGTGGTATAAAATTTTCTGGAGATATTCCAAAGGCACTCGCTGCAGGAGCAGATGCAGTAATGATTGGATCTTTGTTTGCAGGAACTAGTGAGGCACCAGGCAAAATTTTAAAAAGAAATGGAAAATACTTTAAAAGTTTTAGAGGAATGGGTTCTATCGGTGCAATGAACAAAGGTTCTGCAGATAGATATTTTCAGGTCAAGCAAAGCGATAATTCAAAATATGTTCCTGAGGGAGTAGAGGACTAGTAAAGTACAAAGGTTCAGTAAATAAAATAATTTTTCAACTAGTAGGTGGTCTGAAATCGTCTATGGGTTATCTAGGTAGAAAAAAAGTTAAAGATTTAAGAAAAAATGCTAAATTTGTAAAAATTACTAAAGCTGGCTTTTATGAAAGTATGGTACATAATATAGATCAAGTTTTAAAGTAAAATGAAAAAATTATTAAGAATTATAGTTATATACATTATTGTTTTTTGCACAAACGCACTAGCCAATGAAGATTTTTTTAAAGATGCTAAAAATCTTTTTGATCAAGGTAAATTTGAAGAATCGAAATTCCTGTTTCAAAGAAACATAGTTTTTAATCCAAAAGATTCAAATTCTTATTTATATTTAGCAAAAATATATCAAACAGAAGAAAATGAAAAAGAATTTGAAAAGAATCTTAATACAACACTTTTGCTTACACCAGATAGTGAAGAAGCAATGTATATGCTTATTGATATGAGGTTAGAAAAATCAGATTTTGATCAAGTAAAAGAGCTAAAAGATAAATTTGTTAAAATTTGTAATACATTGTGCTCTAAAATTGACTCCATAGAAGATAGATTAAAAGATATGGAAGCAAAAAATGAGTCTTGAAGATAATTTAAATAAAATTTTAATAATAGATTTTGGCTCACAATTCACACAGCTTATTGCAAGACGTATTAGAGAACTTGGGGTTTATTCACAAATAATTAGTCATAAAAAAATAAATAATCACATTCTAAAAACAAAAAATATAATTGGTATTATTTTGTCAGGGGGACCACTCAATGTTTATGAGGTAAAAAAAGTAAAATTTAATAAAAAAATACTTAATTCAAAAGTTCCTATATTAGGTATATGTTTTGGTCACCAAATTATAGCCAAGGAGTTTGGAGGAAGTGTTAATAAATCTAAAGTAAGAGAATTTGGTCTAGCTAATATAAAAAGAGTTAAAAAAAGCATACTAACAAGAAACTTTTTTAATAGAAATGGCTTGAATAATGTTTGGATGAGCCATTCTGATGAGGTTACAAAAATTCCAAAAGGATTTAAGGTCATTGCATCAAGTAAAAACTCTAAATTTGCAGCTATAGAGAATAAATCAAAGAATTTTTATGGTATCCAATTTCATCCAGAGGTAACCCATACTCACAATGGAAAAAAATTGATTAAAAACTTCATTTTCTCAATTTGTAAAGCACGAAGAAACTGGTCATCTAAAATTCAAAAAAAAATACTAATAAATAATGTAAAAAATTCTGTTGGTACATCAAAAGTAATCTGTGCTCTATCAGGAGGAGTAGATAGTAGTGTAGTAGCTAAATTATTAAAAAATGCTATAGGAAAGAATTTAATTTGTATTTTTGTAAATACTGGATTGTTGAGGAAAAATGAGGAGAAAGAAATTGTAAATACATTTAAAAAACGTTTTAAATTTAATCTTATTTATGTAGATGCAAAAAGTTTATTCCTCAATAAATTAAAAAATGTTTCTGATCCTGAAAGAAAGAGAAAAATAATAGGAAAACAATTTATAAAGGTTTTTGAAAAATATTCTAAAAAAGTCAAAAATGCAAAATTCTTAGCACAAGGTACTCTCTATCCAGATTTAATTGAAAGTAAATCTGCAACAGGCAGCCAATCCTCTAAAATCAAATCACATCACAATGTTGGTGGTTTGCCAAAAAAAATGAAACTTAAATTGGTTGAGCCTTTAAAATATTTATTTAAAGATGAAGTAAGAAAACTAGGATTAGAATTAAATTTGCCAAAAAAAGTAATTTTTAGACATCCATTTCCAGGGCCTGGCTTAGCTATAAGAATGCCTGGTATAATAACTAAAGATAAAATAAAGATTCTTAAGGATGCTGATGAAATATTTATCAAAAGTTTAATTACAAATGATTTATATGATAAAATCTGGCAAGCTTATGCTGCATTACTTCCTGTTAAAACAGTTGGTGTGATGGGTGACAACCGCACTTACGAATATATATGCTTGTTAAGAGCAATAACTTCTGAGGATGGTATGACTGCTGATTTTTTTACATTTAAAAAAGATTTTATTCAGTCTGTTTCAAATAAGATAATAAATAGTATCAAGGGTATTAATCGAGTTGTATATGATGTTACATCGAAACCACCAAGTACTATTGAGTTAGAATAATATTATGAAAATTCCTATCTATCAGGTTGATGCATTTACTTCAGAGATTTTCAAAGGGAATCCTGCTGCTGTATGTCCTCTTAATCAATGGTTACCTGAAATGACTATGCAAAAAATTGCTATGGAAAATAATTTATCTGAGACAGCTTTTTTTATAGAGGATAAAGATATATTTCACATTAGATGGTTTACACCAAAAGCTGAGTTAGATCTAGCTGGACACCCAACTTTAGCTACGGCACATGTGATTATGAAAGAAAATAAAAAAAATTTAAGCAAAATAACCTTCAAAACAAAAATAAATGATATTTTAAATGTAAGTTTTAAAAATAATTTATATATTATGGATTTTCCATCAAGAACCCCTAACCCAATAAATGAAATTGATTTAATTGCTGCTGCTTTAGGAAAAAAACCAATAAAGGTTTTAGGACATAGAGATGTAGTAGCAATTTATAAAAATGAAGAAGATATAAAATCAATATATCCAGACATGGAAAAACTAAAAAAATTAAATTATCCAGCGGTTATAGTAACAGCTCCTGGTGATAATGTTGATTTTGTATCAAGAAATTTTGCCCCAAAATTAGGAATACCAGAAGATCCAGTAACCGGGTCAGCCCATTGCGAGCTAATTCCATATTGGTCAAAAATACTTAATAAAAAAGAGATGATAGCGTATCAGCTTTCAGAAAGAGGAGGGAAAATTTATTGTATTGATAAAAATGAAAGAGTATCTATTGGTGGTGAGGCTATTACTTTTTTACGTGGTGAAATAGAACTGTAAATGAATAAAAAAATTAACAAAATACTTAAATATAAAAATAAAAGAAAAATAATTTGTCTTACCTCCTATTCCAAAAATATATCCGAAATTATTGATCCCTTCACAGATATAGTTTTAGTCGGAGACTCCCTTGGATCAGTTTTATATAACTATAAGTCAACAAGAAGTGTTTCATTAAAAACTATGATTGAACATTCTAAGAGTGCAAGACAAGGAATAAAGAAAAGTTTGATGGTAGTTGACATGCCATACAACACATACCGAAATAAAAATGAAGCCTTAAAGAATGCTAAAAAAATAATCAAAGAAACAAAATGCGATGCTGTAAAATTAGAAGGTGGTCTAAAGATATTGAAAATAGTCAAACACCTAAAAAAAAATAAAATTTTAGTAATGGGACATTTAGGCATTTTACCTCAAAGTGTTATTGGAAAATTTAAATATAAAGGGAAAAAAACAAGAGAAAGAAAAAAAATACTGAACGAAGCGATATTACTGCAAAAGGAAGGTGTATTTTCAATTGTATTAGAATGTATAGAAACTTCATTAGCTAAAGAAATATCAAAAAGTTTGCACATACCTACAATAGGAATTGGCTCTTCAAAAAATTGTGATGGACAAGTTTTAGTAACAGATGATTTGATTGGATTGAATCAAACAAAAATAAGATTTGTAAAAAGATTTGGAAATATAAAAGCAGATATAAGAAATTCCATCTCTAAATTTAGAAAAGAAGTTTTACATAAAAAATTTCCATCAAAGAAATATTCTTACTAAAAATACTTTTTAAATTGCTCATTAATTGATAAAATTTCTAAGTCTACAAGTCCCCCTATCACCAATTGAAGTGCTACTAACAAAATAAAACCCAAACCAACATATACAATCCATAAATGTTTTTGAATATAGTTTGCTAAATATGTTGCCATTGCTCCTGTAAGGATTACTGATAAAATAAGTCCGAAAATCATAAACCCGAAATTACCTTTTGCAGCTCCCACAACTCCAATAACATTATCAAAACTTATTGTTATGTCTGCAAACAACACTTTATAAACACTTTGAATGTATGAAGGTTCTTTTGATTTTTTTGTTGGTGATTTAACTTTTTTAATTTCAAAAAGATCTTTTCTTAAATCGTTAACTATCCAAATTAAAAGTAAACCACCTAATATTTTTATAAAATAAAATTCAAATAAATAAGTAGCAAATAATGCAAAAATAACTTTAAATATCAAAGCACCAGCTACTCCCCACAAAATAATTTGTTTTCTATGTTTTGGAGCAAAGTTCGCAGCAATTAATCCAATAATTATTGCATTATCAGCTGCTAAGATAATATCGATAAAAATAATTTGTAATATAATTATTAATTCTTCAATCAAGGTATTTCGATAGTATTACAATTTTTAAAAAATTCAAATTAAAGGAAAATCTTATTTGAATTAATATTTTGACTTCTTACTTCCATCAATAACTGCTTTTAATTCATTAAACTCTTCACAGTTACATCCCTCTAAAACTTTTAGTCTATCTTTAGCTAAATCTAGCCTGTTAGTTACAACATATAGTTCACCCAAATATTCATTAATACCAATATGATTAGGGTTAATATCTAAACCTTGTAGATAATATTTTTCTCCTTGCTCAAAATTACCTAACTTTCTCGTGGTAAATCCTAAATAATTTAGTGTATCTGCATTTTTAGGTTTTTTTTTATTTGCTTTTATTAAAAGTTTTTGAGCTTTTTGATATCTTTTTTCAGCCTTTTCAACTTTTCCTTTTTTTTCATATTTTTTTGCTGCTTTAATTAGTGAAACAGCTTTTTCATAATTTGTTTTCTGATTTGAATTTTCGTTACTACCTGAGCTAGCAGAAAAAGAAAAATTAATATTTATAATTAATAAAAAAAATACTAACAAAAAATTTTTCATTTAACTAAATTTTTTCATTTTGCTTAAAGGTTTAAGTTCAAGACCATTTTCAATTAAATTTAATTTAATTGATTTTGCTGTATCAAGTGAACTTTGATTATCTCCATGTATACAAACAGAGTCTATTTTACAAGGAATTTGCTTTCCACTGTGACAATTAATCGACTGATTTCTTACCATTTTAAGCACATGTGTCTTAGCTTCTATAGGATTAATTATTAGTGCATTAGGTTTTTTTCTTGATATTAAATTACCATCGTCTTCATAATTCCTATCTGCAAAAATTTCACAAGCAATTTTAAGATCAAGTTTTCTTGCCGCTTGTTCCATTTTGGACCCAGTTGGGACTAAATAAATTAAATCTTTATCTATCTCTTTAATTGATAATGCCAATGTGGAAGCTAATTCAAAATCTTCACACGCCATATTATTTAAAGCTCCATGCGGCTTAATATGTGTAACATTTTCACCATGTATGCTAGCTATTTTTTGAAGTATTTCATACTGATCAAAAATTAACTTTTTTATCTCATCATTTCTTAAATTCATTCTTTCTCTTCCAAAATTATCTGGGTCTTTAAATGATGGATGAGCTCCAATACTTACACCATTATTTTTTGAAATTTTAATTACATCATTCATGGTCTCTTTATCTCCCGCATGATAACCACAAGCTATATTTGCTGAATTAACTATTTTTAATAAATCTGGGTCTCTTTCATTAGAATGAAGCTTTGATTTTTCACCTAAATCACAATTGATATTAATTTCCATAATTTTATAGAAGGAGTATAACATGTCATGATAAAAAATATAACAAATCTTGGCGACGCAGCTCTATATTGTGATTTTGGCGAAGATGTAAACATTGAGAAAAATTTAGAAGTAATAAAATATTTTAATGAAATTAAAAACCTTAATATTGATGGTGTTTTAAATATTACGCCTTCTTACAATAAGCTTATTATTTCTTTAAATCAAAGTTTAATATCTCTTGAAAAGTTAAAAGAGATTATCCTTAAAATAAAAATAAATGAAACAACTAATCTTAGTAAAAAGTTAGTCAAAATTCCTATTTGTATAAACGATGAATTCAGTTTAGATTTAGACAGACTTGTTTCTAAACTTAAACTAGACAAAGAAGACATTATCAAAACATTTTTATCTAAAAAGTATTTTTGTTATATGACAGGATTTATTGCAGGTATGCCTTTTTTAGGTGATATATCTGATAACTTAAGACTTAAAAGGCTGAGTACGCCTAGGGTTAAGGTCCCCAAAGGATCCATTGGTATAACTGAACAATTTTGTAATATTTATTCTTTTGAGAGTCCAGGAGGGTGGAACATTATAGGAAGAACACCCTTGAAAATTTTTGACAAACAAAATCAATTTAAACCAACTTTAGTAAATCCAGGTGATGATGTGGAATTTTATGAGGTAGATTTAAAAGAATATAATAATCTAAATGAGTAAGTTATTTTTTAATATAATAAGACCTGGAATTAATACAACTATTCAAGATCTAGGAAGAAATAATTATCATCATATTGGATTACCATCAAGTGGAGCTATGGATAAAAGAAATTTTGTAATAGCCAACAAACTTGTTGGTAATAATTTAGTTGAAGCCTGTATTGAATTTGCATATCAAGGGCCTTTATTAGAACTAGTAGGTGGCAATATAGTTTGTGCAGTTACGGGAAATATATCATTTAAAATTTTAAGAAAAAATTTATCTAAAGAACAAGGTATTTGTTATAAAAGTTTCTCTCTTCAAGAAGGAGATAAAATTGACATCTTATCAACTAATAAGTCTGTTTATGGCTATTTATCAATTAAAGATGGTTTAATTGAAGAAAAAGATTTTGGTAGTTACTCAACAAACACAAAAGCAAAAATTGGTGCAAATAATGGTGAAAAATTTAATCAAAATCAAAAAATTATAATCAATAAAAATAATGAAAATTATGAAATAAAATCTCTTAAATATATAAATTCAAAAATAGAATTCATAAGAATAATAAAAGGGACCAATTTTAATTATTTTTCAAAGTTATCTCAAAATAAATTTGTAAGTGATGAATATAAAGTTTCAAAACTTACGGACAGAATGGGTATGAGATTAGAAGGAGGAAAAATAGAAAATATAACTAATACTAACATTAAATCTGAAGGTTTAGTTAAAGGAGTGATTCAAGTTCCAGCAGATGGCAAACCAATAATTATGCTGTCAGATCATGGAACTATAGGTGGCTATCCTAAGATTGCGGTAGTAATTTCTGCTGATTACGATAGGTTAACTCAACTAATCCCTGGATCAAAAATAAAATTTAAATATATTTCTTTAAAAGAGGCTCAAAATTTACTTAGGTTATACGATATAGAAACTGAAAACATTTTAAATCAAATTAGATGAATTTTTTACTAAAATTTCCTGGGCCTTTTATCGTATTTTTGGGAGCATGTGCATTAAGTTTTGGTGGATTAATTGTAAAATCTTTTGAAGGATCTACTCTTTGGCAAATTCTATTTTGGAGATCATTTTTTTTTTCAATTGTTGTTTTATTATTTTTAATATTTACATATAAAAATAAGATTTTTAGTAAAGTCATTACGATTGGAACTCCTGGGTTTGTTGGTGGTATAATTTTAGCAGGAGGTTATGCTGGTTATGTATTTGCAATGTACAGCACTACTGTTGCAAATGCTAATTTTATCATTCAAACACAAACAATATTTCTAGCTATTTTTGGGTATATTTTTTTAAAAGAAAAAATTTCTAAGTTAACTCTAACTTCAATATTTCTTGCAATATGTGGGATTACATTGATGCTGGGTGGTTCATTAACAACAGGCCAAATGATAGGTAATTTAGCTGCTTTTTTAATGCCCATTTCTTTTGCAGTGCTAATACTAATTGTAAGAAAGTTTCCAGAAGTAGATATGATACCTCTGCAACTTATTGCAGGTATAGGTGCAATGATATTGGGATATCTATTTTCATCAAAAATAATTGTTTCTAGTCATGATATAATTTTGGGATTTGTTGCAGGTTTTTTCCAAGTTGGACTTGGTTTTATATTTATTACAATTGGAGCCAGAAAAACTCCATCTGCATTAGTAGGAATAATAATGTTAACCGAAGCTATACTTGGACCTTTATGGGCATGGATTTTTATAAATGAGAATCCACCCATAGTTGTTTTATTTGGTGGATCAATTGTTTTATTTGCAGTCGTAATTCAATTTTTTAACCTTAAAATTGAAAATTAATTTTAAATAAATTTTAATAATTTTTATTTTTATGATAAAATAATATTATGTCTTTAATTAAAGACTTATCAAAAGAAAAAAAACAAATAGAAGTTCAAATTAAAAAAATATCTAAAACCAGGCTTAATGACAGAACCTCAGATTCTTGGTTGAGCTTAAGAGAGTTAAAAAAAAGAAAATTAGCTCTTAAAGATAAAATAGCTAATCTTGTAAACATACATTAAGATAGCTAATAATTTATTCTATTTAATAAACTAAATACCAATTTAGTTGTAAGATTTTTGTTTTCTGTGCTAAAATAATTCTACGTATAAAATAAAAACTTTATAGGTCGAAGGAATAATCATCTAGGTATTTTTCAGTTAAAGGAAATAGTTATTTATAAATGAAAATTGCAGTAATTGGGTCAGGTATTTCAGGCTTAAGTGCAGCTTATTATCTGTCTAAGTCACACAAAGTAGATTTATTTGAAAAACAGGATCATTTTGGAGGTCATGCATATACCCTTGAAGTTGATTTACAAAATAAAATTATTCCAGTTGATATTGGTTTTATAGTATTTAATTACGAAACTTATCCAAACTTAATAAGTTTTTTTCAAGAAAATAAAATTAAAATAGAAAAAAGCGATATGTCTTTCTCTGTTTCAGTTAAAGATACCAATATAGAATATTGTGGAAGAGGTATTAACGGTATTTTCTCAAATCGTTCAAATTTATTTAATATTAAATTTATAAAAATGTTTTTTGAAATAATTTCATTTTACAAAAAAAGTAATAATTTAAATGATGTAAAGCTTGATTTGTCACTAGGTGAATTTTTAAATCAACAAAGATTGTCGAAATATTTTGTAAACTATCATTTAATACCTATGGTGTCAGCAATCTGGTCAATGCCACCATATGAAGCTAATCAAATGCCTTTAAGTTTTTTTTTAAAATTTTTCCAGAATCATGGGTTATTTAAAATTAAAGATAGACCACAATGGTATACAGTTTCTAATAGAAGCAAAACATATGTAGACAAAATACTCAAACAAATAAGTGGTGAATACTTCAAAAACTATAAAATAAATCGAATAAAAAGATACTTAAACGGTGCACAAGTTTATTATGGAAACGATAATGAATTCTTTTCTTATGATAAAGTAATAATAGCAACTCATGCAGATGAAGCCTTAAAATTAATAGAAAAACCTACAGAGGAGGAGAGGACAATTTTATCTAATTTTAAGTACAAAGAAAATATTGCATATATTCATTTTGATGAGAATATTATGCCAAAAAATAAAAAAAATTGGTGTTCTTGGAACTCATCAGTAGATGAATTAAATGTAAATAATAATAGTGTTACTTATTGGTTAAATCTGCTTCAAAATTTAAAAGAAGATAAGAATATATTTTTAACACTTAATCCTTATCAAAAAATCAATGAAGAAAAAATATTTAAAAAAGTGAAATTCACTCATCCATACTATGATCAGAATACACTCATTAACCAAAAAAATCTGTCAAAAATTCAAAATAAAGAAAGCATATTATTTTGTGGAAGTTATTTTGGTTATGGATTCCATGAAGATGG
>CEQP01089787.1_pt1 | contig 11260 bp, 31 predicted proteins | sample 356291 | NCBI WGS metagenome assembly CEQP01 (sample SAMEA2621221, study PRJEB7988) | marine metagenome | isolation source: saline water (ENVO:00002010), including | reverse complement strand
TCTGGTTTTGCCAAATTAAATTGTTGTAGACAAAGATAACCAAAAGCGTCAAACGCATGGTCAACTCCTAAATTTTTATTTGGCAAGCCTGTATTTGGTGCATAAGTTAAAGTTCTGAGTGATTTTATTAATTCTTTACATCTTGGATGAATAAAAGTTCTTTGATCTCCATTTGCATCAAGTAAAGCAGTATTAACAGCAGTAATCTTATCTCTTATCTTCCACGGACTTTTAGGACTCATAACTGTAAAACCAGACCTTCTTAAAATTGTATGATCTGTAACTCCTACCCCACTTGTTTTTCTCGCACTACCAGTAGGATCAGGACAAGCAATGATTCTACGATCAACTCCATATCGTCTTGTAACCTCTTCAGCAAAGTCCCAAGTGGTAGCACCACCTGTTAGCATGATCTCATCAAACACATATAGGTTATTGTCATGCTTATATGCACAGATTCCAGCCATTGGATCAACGTTAAAGTCCAAGCCCAATAACAAGGGCATCATATGTAAATCCTGCACTTCCTTATCAATATTGTCATCACTGAAACTAACAGCAACTAAACCAGTGAGATTCTCAAAACTAGCTTCAAACTCTTGTCTAAATGTTCTCGCATCTAATTGCGACTTAGCTGCTTCTACTTCTTCTTTCGCAACATTACCTCCTTCAATAGTAGTAAAGCTCCATCTTTGCCAATCATCCCACTCCTGTTCACCACAAAAACACCACATATCATAAAACCAGCTTGCAGTACCATCAGGAGTACTAATAAACAAAGCCCAACCTTGCTTATCAGCCAATGCAGGTCTGATAACTTCGGCCCATACATCTCGATCCATAAATGCAGCTTCATCCAGCACAACACCAGCTAAACTTCTACCTCTCAATGCCATAGCGTTTTCAGTACCTTTCAACTCAATAGTTGATCCATTTATTAATTCCAACCTTAAATCTGTCTCGTTTTTACTTTGAACCCATATCTTTGGCACTAATCTCTTTAATTCTTTCCATGCAATATCTTTTGCCATCCTATAAGTAGGAGCACAATAGAAATAGACCTCCCCAGGTCGATTAATTGCTCCTCTGAGCAATTCAATACAGCTTAAATAACTCTTTCCAAACCTTCTTCCTGCAACTAACACTCGAAATCTTTTATTGCTATTAAATACCTCTCCTTGTGCATACCTTAAATTTATTTCTTCCTGTTTTTTTACTGCCATAACACTAAAAATAACAAAAGTCTGAATAAGTACCCCCTCTTTATAGCCTATTTCAGCATTTTTGGGTTATAGTTTCAGTAACAACCCTTTACAAGATCAAGTCCGTGGCTTCTTCTACATTCCCAGATAACATAAATAATAATCCAATAGTTCAACCAGCAAGAAAAAGAGTACGCTCTGCTATGTCGGATGTCCTAAAACGTTCACAACGTCTTTATGCTCGTCAACTAGAAGGTAAAACTACTCGCCAGCTTGTCCTAGAACACGCTTCAATAGAAGGTATTTCCGAAACAACAGCCTGGGATGATTGGAATAGAGTGAAAGTTTGGAATAATGAAGATTGGGAAAAAGATAGAGAGACTCTTCTACCACGCCTACAAGCCATGAGAGTACGCTTATTTAATAAAGCAGTTAAAAAGGGTCAGCTACAGACGGCAGCACAGATCCTAGACTCTTTAGGTAAAGTTATAGGCGAATCCGTAGAAACAGTTAATATCCAAGCTCCAGAACTTTCTATTCGTGTAGAACCAAAAAATTAACTGAAATATATTTAAGTTCCCCATGGCAATTTTTTGCCAAAAAAAGTCCGAAACAGTCCCCCCAAGGTCCGAAAAAGTCCGAAAAGAAAATGGTCCGAATAAGTACGAATAAAATATAAGAAGTCCGAAAAGGTAAGTAATAAAAAAAATATCAATAGTCTGATAAAGTCCTTTTTTGTTTACTGTTTTTCGGTATAATAGAATTAAGCCTTAGTAAAAATTTATTTTGATTAACTTAAATTCCTTCAGATGTAAAAACATCAGAGACGAATAAAAGAAAATTAATTTACAGATTTGCTAAAGCAATAAAAAACAAAATTAACTCAAACCTTCCAAAAATGAGGAAACTAAAAACCCAAAACAAAAACCGAGAATCCTTACAAATTAAGGTAACTATCAAACCTGAAATAGTTAAGCTTTTAGATGCTGCTATTCAAATTAAAAATCCTGATTTATCTAGATCAGCTTTTTTAAAATTATGTCTAACTAAAGAATTAAGGCAAATTACTTTAGGAGATATTAACTAATGAAATACAATTTAATTTTTTATGGAATAGGATTTTTAATTCTTATTGTTTCTAATATTGCTATCAACAATATGGATTCTAATTCTGATTATCAAATGGCAACTTTTAAAAGATGCTTAGAGATTCAAAAAACACTTAATGGAGATTTGAAAAAATGTCTTTAAAAACAAAACAAATTAAATCAAAAAGAAACAAGATTAAGGATTTAAAAACTACAAGAGTAGGAATTGTAATTCTTGGTCATGGTCAAACTTCATGGTGTATAACTTCAGATGATGAAGTTAAAAATGTAGTTTTAGCATTTAGAACTGCTAGATATATGCGGAGATCATGGAGAGGTATTTATTCTTTCAAAAAAGAAGCAATTATAAATGTTCATATTTATGACATTACTAATTGTGAGACTTGGAACCATGACGGATTTGGTCATGTTACCAATGAAAAAGGGGAAACACTACCATTTATAGAAACCATAGATACAGTTTTATGATTAATCCTTTTAGGGTAGTTTTTAAACTACCTTAAAAAGATTAATTTTTATAATTAATCTACTTTCCAAACTATTATTTTTTAAAATTATGACTTTATCAAAAGTTACTCCAGATGCTCAAACATTCACTTTTGAAGCATCAACTAAATTTGAAATTAAGTTATCAGATTTAACTGATTTATTAATTACGGCAGGCCAAGGTTGTTATTTTTGGGGACGTGTTTTTGTAAACATAGATCCAAGAAAACCATTTAAAAAACAAGATTTAAAACTTGAAAAAGAAGGCGGTATTATTATTAATACAAATAATTTAAATTTAGATTCAAATATTTATGTTGAAGATTGTGCTGATGATTCAGATGTAGAAATAATTGATAATAAAAAAGTTATTGATTTTTTAAACACATTTAAAACTATTTTAGATAATCCCAATATTAAGGGAGAATTTAGAACTAATTTAACAGATGCTTTAATTAATCAAGATTACGGCATGCTTGATGCTGAAGATATGGATTATATTTTACAAACTTGTATTTTTGGGAGTTGTGTATATGGATAATAAAAAATATAAATATTCAGAATATTTAGAAATATCTGAAACTTTTAACGATTGGTTAAAACAAGTTCCTTTTGGTTTTTGGATTAAAGGTATAAAAGTTAATCAAGATAGATCTGTAACTTTTATATTTAAAAATTCTTTAGATTCTGAAAGATGGATTGAAGAATAAAAAAACTAAATTAAAATTAATATCTAGATTCTAATAAAATCTAGATATTTTTTTTTTGAAAAAAAATTTAAAAATTTTGAAAAATTTTGAAAAAAAATTTTTATTGAAAAAATAAAAATAAAAATAATTTTTTAAAAATTTAATTAAAAATAAAGAAAATAAATTTAATTAATATAATTAGTAAGAAAAATAATAATAATATATTCTGAATGAAAAAATGAATGAAATCATGAATGAATGAATGAATGAATGAATGAAAAATAATGAATGAATGTTTTATTTGATACTTGTTTTTATTAGCATGATGTTATACTGATAATGTGAATCTATCTAAATTTATGACAACATCACAACAAAAAAAAGAAAATCACGCATTAAACAATGCAATAGGCCATATAAAAAGTATGGTTGAATATTTTGAAACTGGTTCTTACATAGAATCATGTAATCCAACTTCACAAGAGCAAGAAGAAAAACTTGAAGAAATTAGGGAGAGTATTTTAAATAGTGCTTTATCTGTAGAATTTCGTAACGGGTGGTATAGCGATTTATACCATTTAAAGGGGGTTACTGAACCAATAGAATTTAAAATACTTCTTTCGTGGGGTGGGCCAGCTTTAAGAATTATTGGAGAGATTGAAGAAAATTATGCAGTTAATCCAAAATTACAATATCAAGACTGGGGGACACCTTGGATAGATTTTGAAATTACAGAAAATCAACAAGAAGCGTTGAATTGGTTCTGTAATTGTTTCTATTTTGGTAGTTAAATGAAAAAATATAAATTATATAAAATACAACCTTTTAATTTTGATTATAAAATTATTGATATTTCAAAAAAAGAATATGAAACATTAAAAAAAGAATATGAAAGAGAGTTAAAAAAATAACTCTCTTTTTTATTCTCTATAGTTTACATATAAACTATTTACATATATAATATTTACATAACATCATAAATTATTATGACCACTTCCAAAAAACAACCAAAGTCCATGAATGGGCAACCTATGAATGAATTGATTTTTCAATCAATTATGGGAGAATATTTAATTCATCCCTCTGAATGTCTAGAAAATCTAAACATACAAAAGGCAATAAGCATGAATGATGAAGTAATGCTTAGAAAAATTCTTGAATGTGAGTATTAATTATGGATTGGACTTCAAAAGAAAAACAAAAATTTTGGAATAAAGCATACCAAGAGTATTCTCTTAAGAGTGGTATTCCAATAGAAAGTTATGATGGATTGAATCTAATTAATTATATAAAAATCAATCCCTATGTTGCTGAAGCTATAGAGAATAGAGCTATTGAATTTTTAAAGGAGAATCACTAATGGGTAGAAAAATGACTAAATTGGATAACTCAAATAAGTTATTCTTGCATACACTTGGCAATCAAGTAGGTAAAGCAAAGATTCTAAGAATTAGAGATATTAAAAAAAATAGATTTATGAACACTATTAAAGATATTAAACAAAAATGACTAAATTTAAATCGCAATCAAGACAAGCCGTAGGAATTGTTTTATCTCATAATGAATATGGCTTAGTACATGAATCTCTTAAAGCATCAATAAAAAGTTTTAAAGATAATCCTGAGATTCAATATGAATTTCAATTAATACTTGAATCTATTGAAAAGCAAGCTGAATGTATCGTTGACGTTTATTAATTATGGAAACTAAAAAACAAAAAATAGCATTAATAAATACTTTACTTAAGTATTATGATGCTCCAAACAATGAAGTCTCTAACAGATTGATGAGAGATATTGAACACTTCATAGTTGGATTAACTTGGGATAGTTGGGATAGCTGTAATGACATAGCTGAATCACTTTATATGAGAGGTAAAAAAAGTTATGAATAAAACAGAATTTACTGAAGTTAGACTACCTATTTATTGGGCTAGTTATATAGCTAATGGTGATGAATCAGGTTTAGAAGATGGTGAAAAAGAACTTATTGAAAATACTTTAGAACATCTTGAATTAAATAGAAGTCATTGTGCTGATGTTATTGATGATGTTCACTTTGAACTACCTTTTTATCCTGACTTGTTAGCAGGAGATTATTGTACTTACGTTTTTTATCAATTATGAATAAATTAACTAATAAACAAGCCTATGAAATTATCCGAGATAATACAAACTGGGCATGGGTATATCCTCAAGACGTTAAGTTTAAATATGGGTGGATATTCCATAGAACTAGAGATTGCTTAGATGGAGAATACCATAAAGGTAAAGATGCTATTGATTGCTATGCAACTGATAGTCTTTACTCTTATGAACATACTGGTTGCCAGTTAGAAAATTTTGAATGTTGCAACTTTGAAGATAGTCCATTTAAAGCGAAAAATGAAGTTAAAGTTTTAAATACTATTAGAGAATTAAATAGAAGTTATAAAAGATATAAAGATGATGAATTTATTGAAAAAGTTTTTGAAATAGCTTTTGGTAGTGATGCAATAAAAAAAGATTATTCAAGGGATGATGTACTTGAAAGATTAATGGAATTTTCAAATAAATCACTTAAGTTAGAGGAATTAGAAGATGTTAAATAAAAACTTAAAAGCTAACCTTTATATGCTTATCAAAATAGAAATTGATAAAGATATAAAAGATACAACTGAATTTAAAAAAGAATTTTGTAAAAAGAATGATTGTTTATGGATTGATTCTTATTACAACGATAGTGATATTAAATTACCTATTAGAACAGATTATGGAGAATATTGGATAGAGGGAGAATGTAGTGATGAAGTGAAATGGGAAATATGTGATAACTACCATTTACATTATGAGGGATATTAAAAATGTTACCTACAGATAAATGGGAAGAATCAAGGCATGAAGCTAAAGACTTAGCTCAAGATTATCTTGATAAAGAAAAAACAAGAGCTAGTTGTATAAAATATTTTGAATCGCATTTTAAAATATCTACATCAACTGCTAATAGATGGTATAACAGAATTTATGATGAATTAGTTGTACCTGATATACATAATGCTTTAGAGATTAAATTATATAAAGAAACAGTTGAATTTGAAATAGAAAAATGTATGAAAAAATTAAAAGATTTATCTACAGAAGAAAAGGTAAATGTTTTAACAAAAATAACTAAATTAAAAAGAGATTTAAAAAAGCTATGAGAAATTATCATGATAATCACTAAATAATTGCTGGCATTAATTGTAGGCCAACGATTGCAAAGTTAATTTATTAACGAATCTTTAAATAGATGTTCAAGGTAGGTAACAGTTATGTAAGTCCAGTACTTTCCAAAATATAAAATTGTTATGAAAAAACAAAAACTTATCATTGATAGAAAAACTTTTCTTGACTGGAAATTTTCAGATTCTGATGATTATGATCATCTAATTTACATTGTTGAAAAACAATTAAAAGAAAGAAATGAAGCCACTATTAGTTTAGATGATCTAATATCTAATGTTGGTTACGTTCCGTCTCATATTATTGAAAATGAACTTCCTAAGGAATTTATTGATGAATATGGAACTGTTGATGATGATGGAGATTTTGAAGAAATTGAAAGTTTCCCATCACAAGATTGGTATTATGTCGAATGGACTAATACGGAGGAAAATTAATGTCTAAATCAAATAAAATTCAAAAAATGATAATCAATAGATCACTCTATTGCAACTGGAGATTTGAAGGTTGTGGTGACGATTGGGACGATTTTATAGATTCCTATGGCTTCAGTCCACAATTTCTTATTGATGGTAAAACTATAGATGGGGTTTCTTTAGAAGATGTTTTCTGGGATTGTGGTTATATGTACAATGACCAAATCCAAAATCTTAAAGAACTTGATACACCAGAAAATAGAGAAAAGTATGGTGATGACTTCTTTGATTATGAAGGTGTTGAAATCGAACCATTACAATTAGACTTTGAATTAGTTTGGGAGGGAGAAAATAATGCGTAACGATTCAATGAGTAACTACATCAACATAACTGTTATGTATGATGAAATACTTGCATTTAGTGATTTCATGTACAAGATGGAAGAACTAAACTTAGTACCTTCGAGTGTTGGACTAGCCAGAAAAGAAGGTGTACAAGAAGCTGAAGGTTACGACCCAAATAATTTTAAAACTAAAAAAGAATACAATGAACACTTACAAGAGTTCATTTCTAAATTCAGACACTTTGACACTTATTTCGAGGAGGGAGACTAATGGCTGAATACAATTTTACTGTTCAACAAGAAGGATATATTTTTGTTGAAGCTGACTCTTTAGAAGAAGCTGAAGCAAAATTAAAAGATTCCATAGATGGATTTTACGTTAGAACTGAGTATGGCGAACAACCTGCTGATGATAGTTGGCAACTTACTGGTGATGTTGAAATTCTAAAAGAGGAGGAAAACTAATGTCTAAGTATTTTAAATTAACTGTATCCTCAATGTCGCTGCATAGTTTATTAATCAAAACACCAGATGATATCAATAAAGATGATATTCATCGTGACTTCAGGAAATTTGATGGTGGATTTTTTTCATCTGATGATGGAGATTGGGAACATTCAGAAACATGGGAAATAGATGAAAAAGAATTTGAAGATGAAACTTTGAATAAATGTGATTGGGAGGATAGATATGAGTGATTCATTTATGCACAAACATCAAGCTTCACTTGATAGTCAAAGAGAGGAAGCTGCAATTAACTGGAGATTTCCTCAAGATGATGAAGAAGAAATAGAAGATAAAGACTTTCCTTATAAAGAGGAGGATTATGAAATCATTTAGAATTACCTGTGCGGAAATCAACTACTTTGAAATAGAAGTAGATGCTAATTCAATAGAAGAAGCAAAAGCTAAAGCTAAAAAAGATATAAATTCATTTGAAGTGTTATGTGAATATACTTCAGAGTGGGATTTTAACGATTGGAAGGAGCTAAAAAATGATTGAATTTGTACCAATAACAAGATACTCAAGATGTAAAAGATACTCAGGTGCAGTAATTAAATGCCCTGATTGTCATAGTATTACAAGAACTGGTCATCTTTCATGGACTGTAAAAAGATGCCAGAATTGTCAAAAAGATATAAATAAATTTGATTGGTTAATAGAAAAAGGTAAATATTCCAAAACTTAATTTTTTTTAAGTTTTACTAATAAATCATGTATAGCTTCTCTAATTAAAAATCCTGTAGATAAACCAGATTTTGAAAATTTTTTTAGCTCTTCATATTCGTCTACATCAACAGCTACACAGATTCTTTGTAAGTTTTTGTTCATAATGAATGGCAATTTATGTAAGTAGTATATCACATAGTCATAACCTGGTAATGAATGGCGATATTAAGAAAAAGAAAAGAAGCAAAAGAAAAAGAATATATAATATTATATATACTTTTTTATAGATATATAAGTAGTTATATATAGATAATTATATTATATATACTTATATTAGTATAATGAATGGCTTTTGCAAGAATTTAATTATATAGCATCAGTAACAACCTCTTGACACATATGATGTCATGCTCTAATAATAAATAATAGTTAGTCAGTATGAATGGCAAAAACCAAAATTACTATGTTTCTGGATCAAGACCTTATTGAATGGCTCGATCATAACAGAGATGAAGAAACATCAAGGTCTGCTTATCTTAGAATCTTGATTAGAAAGGACATGAAAACCAAGTCCAGAAGAAAAACTGCTCCTGTATTATCTACAGATGTTTTCAGTTCTCCAACAATTACAACAGATTCAATACCTGATGATCTAAAAGATTATGCTGATCTTTTGGTTGAATGGTGGAGTATCAGATATAAAAATAAAGGAACTTGTACTACAAGCGTTGCTAACCGCATCTTTAACAAATTAAGGTCATTTCCTACACAAGATAGAAAACAAGCTCTTGAGAACGCCATAGCAGGTGGCTGGAAGGATTTATTTCCATTGAAGCAATCCTTCAAACCAGAAGAGCCACAACATCAGCCAAAAATATTTAAACCAGAACCAATGCCACCTACACTTGCTGAACTTGGCAAAACTGCTAAAGAAATGATGGAGGGTAACCAATGAAAACTGTGGAACTATTAAAACCACTCGCTATCTTTAGAGATCAGGAGACTCACAAATACTTTGATGAGACTTTACAAAGATGGCTTGCTTTTTCTACAACAGAAGTTTGTAATGAACTGACAGAAGAAGCTAAAGAAAATATTGAAGCCTATAGATATATCTGGCAGCCCAGAGGAGAAACAGTACATGAATGTCTCCAGGAAAAAATGCTTGGTAGTGGAGAGATTGATCCCAAAGATTACGAAGCATGGGTTACACCATTGTTAGACCATGAACTGTTCACACATTTTGAGCCAATGGCTGTAGAACTTATGATGTCTATACCAGATAAATCGGTTGGTGGTCAGCTTGATCTTCTTGGATATGACTCTAAGGCTGACAAGATCAGATTGATTGATTTAAAAACTAAAGGTAATTCAAAATATGACATTAGGAAACGTGGTAAAGATGGCATGATTCATCTTGAAGATGTTGATATGTATTGGAAAGAACCTTACTCAACTGATAAGCAACTTGGTTGTTACATTGAAATGTTGAAATTAAACTATGGATTAGTACCAGATGTATGTAATACGATCTGGGCTTATGAAGGTAGGTGTATTCTAAATAATGACCAACCTACTGAAAGATGCGAAGCTGCATGGCAGGAAGCATGGACAAAGTTTGAATCAAAACAGGAGTTATTTTAATGCCACAATTTCCAAGTGATCCATATGAAGGTCAGGTTTTTTATGATCCTTACTCTGATACGACATATGAATTTTGGATACCAAGAAAAGATGATGAATTTTGTAAAAAGTTAAAGATCAAACCTAAATGGATTGTGAAAAGTTTTGAGAGTGAATGTGTTAGTAATTTATTTTCAAAAAATGGAAAGAACAGGTACTTTGCATATAACAAACTTATAGACCAGTTTGGTTATACCAAAGAACAAATAGTTGATCTCATGGAGGAGTTGAAGCAATGACTAAAAAAGAAAGGATAGAAGCTGCTCAGAAACGTATAGCCGAGTTAAAAAAACTTATTGATGAATGGATTAAAAGATGAGATACATACTTGATGTCTCAGGTAGAGATTTGAAACTGCTAAGAGCATCCATTGTTAACTTCCAGAGATCATTGGAAATGTCAAATCAGGCTGAATTTGATGGTCTGATAGATGAACTTGATGATTGTTTTTTAACAATTACAAGACAAAAGAAAGAACAGCTTAAAAATAAAGTTATGAAAAAATGGGGTAGAAAAAAATGAAATGTTTTTACAGAGAACTTGATAGAAGAAAAAAATATTTAATTGCAAAACTGCATAATGAAGTGGGCCATCTTGGAGACTTATGGTTTCAACAAGAAATAAGTGATGCGGAGTATTGTTTGAGAATACAAGAGTTAGATAAACGTATAGCAGATTTACAAGGATGACTAACCCACAGAAGCGAAAAGGAGATAAAGCTGAAAGAGAAGCAGCAGAACTTTTAACAGAAGTTACTGGTTTTGAATGTCAAAGAAATTTATCAGCAGGGATTCCTGGTGATGTAGGAGATATTCATGGTGTACCAAACTGCGTGATACAGGTAGCGGATTGGAAAGATAAATCACAAGCCTGTCTTGTTAAGCCTAGAGAAGTTGAAGTGCAGAGAGAAAATGCAGGAGTGGACTTTGTTGCAAGCATGGTTAGGTTTAGAGGAGGACA
>CEQP01015082.1_pt1 | contig 11274 bp, 9 predicted proteins | sample 356291 | NCBI WGS metagenome assembly CEQP01 (sample SAMEA2621221, study PRJEB7988) | marine metagenome | isolation source: saline water (ENVO:00002010), including | reverse complement strand
ACTTCTTTTACATTTGTTTTTAATAATTCAGAAACAACATGACTTCCTATGAATCCTGAACCCCCAATTACTAATATCTTGCTATCTTTTATTTCCATAAAATAATTTACCTTAATAATTTTTTATTTGAATGAATTAAAAATATTTTTGTCATAATGTGACATATTAATATTGATTTAACCATTAGGATTGATTTCATTTATAATAATTCATAAAGATTTAAGAATTTTTCTAATTTTATTTGCTGTATTACCTAAACCATAAACATTACTAGGCTCAAAATGCTGTAAATCTAAAGTTAATGCTTGCTTTAAATCGTTTAAATTAGATCCACTCAAAATATTGGCTCCTATATCTAATAATTCAACCCACTCTGTTTGTTCTCTAATTGTTATACATGGAACTCCATAAAAAAAAGCTTCTTTTTGAATACCACCAGAGTCTGTCGCAATTTTAGAAGCATTCTTTTCTAAAATAATCATATCAAAAAAACCCACTGGATTTATTAATTTAATATTTTTTCCAATTTTGCATTTATATTCAAATAATTTTTTTTTTGTTCTTGGATGTATTGGAATAATTACTTGAGTGTCTAGACTAGAAAGAGCATCAAATATATTATTTAAATTTATTGAAGAATCAGTATTTTCAGGTCTATGAATAGTAGTAAGAATATATTTTTTTTTTTTAATTCCTAATTTATCTAATATAGTTGAAGAACAATCTGCTTTTTTTGAAAAATAAAGCGCAGAATCAAACATGATATCACCAACATTAAAAATTTTTTTTTTATCTATTCCTTCTTTAATTAGATTATTGTAACTAAGCTTAGACGGAACAAATAATATTGATGAAATATGATCTGTTAACAATCTATTTATTTCTTCTGGCATTTTCCTGTTAAAAGAACGTAATCCTGACTCTACGTGTATTATTGGTATATGAATTTTTACAGCTGCCAAAGCTCCAGCTAAAGTTGAATTTGTATCTCCATAAACTAAAACAAAATCAGGTTTTTCATCTAATAATATTTTTTCTAATTCTTCTAATTGTCTTCCTGTCATTGCTCCATGTGATAAATTTTGAATTCCCAAATTATATTTTGGAGTTGGAATCATCATCTCTTCAAAAAATATTTGGCTCATATTATGATCAAAATGTTGGCCTGTGTGTATGATGATTTCTTGAATTGATTGATCTTTGGAAAATTCCAAGCTAAGTACTGAAGCCTTGATAAATTGAGGCCTTGCTCCAATAATTGTAACTATTTTCACTATAATCGATTACCTTTTTTGTCCACTTTTCCAATTATTTTACCTGGGTTTCCAACTACTAATGAAAATGGTGGAATATCTTTGGTGATAACAGTACCTGAACCAATCATCGCATATTCTCCGATAGTTACTCCGCAAACGATAGTAGCATTAGCTCCAATACTTGCTGATTTTTTTATTAGTGTTTTCTTATAAAACTGAGATCCTCTCTGAGGAAACTCTGATCTTGGTAATTTAATATTTGTAAAAACCATAGATGGACCACAAAAAACATAATCTTCTAGCTCTACACCTTCATAAACGGAAACATTATTTTGAATTTTTACAAAATTACCAATTTTAACATTATTTCCAATTACTACGTTTTGCCCTAAATGACAGTTTTTACCTAAGTTTGCCCCACTTAAAATATGTGAGAAATGCCAAATTTTTGTACCTGATCCAATTTTTACATCTTCATCTATATATGAAGATTCATGTATAAAGAAATCTTTTTTATTCATCGTTTATTAATTGTTTACTTGCACTAACTAAAATATTCGTTACTCTCAAAGCATGTTCACCGTTGGACAATTTAATTTTATTTCCATCTAAATGATTACAAAAATATTCAAGTTCTTCTGATAATGGCATTTTATTTTCATAATCAATTAAAGTTATCGGACCATCAATTTTTTCAGGAATTCCTTTTTCAAAGTCAAATTTTTTTGTGTAGAGTTTTAAAGGCTTGTTATCTAAAGAATCCTCAAAAGTTATCATTGCATTTGATCCTATAACTACTAATCTTTGCTCTTTAAATGGATGTAACCAACTAACAAAAATATGTCCCTCGACACCATTTTCATATTTAAGTTGAGTAATTGTTGAATCTGGAATACCTTTTTGAAGAAATGTACTTCCATTACTGATAATTTTTTTGGGAGTAGATTCTATGAGAAAATCAAAAATAGAAATATCATGAGGTGCTAAACTCCAAAAAACGTTTTCTTGTGTTCTCACTTTACCAAGATTTAATCTATTACTATATACATATTGTAAATCACCTATGATATTTTCATCTATCATTTTTTTAATTTTTCTTATTGCTGGATGAAAAAGCATCAAATGACCAACCATCAAGTTTATATTTTTTATTTTGGATAATTCAACTAATTCTTTTGCATCATCTATTGACAATGTGAGTGGTTTTTCAACCAAGAGATGAAAATTATTATTTATTATTTTTTTTGCTATTTTGAAATGTGTTTCTGCTGGAGTAGCAACTACAAATCCATCAAAAAAATTATTTGACAAGGCTTCATCTAGTTCATTAAAAATTTTTATTTTAGGATAATCTTTTTTGTATTTTTCAATCAAACTCAAATTTGAATCTACCATTCCTCCTAAATAACCAAGAGAATTCAAAGTTCGAATGTGATTTTTACCCCAATAACCTCCACCAACAACACATATATTTTTTTTCATTTTTTTAACACCTTTTTAATAAGGTTTGTAATTTTTAAAATACTTTTTTCATCAAGATAAGGATGCATTGGCAAACTAAATATTCTTTTAGAAACTTCTTCACTAATTTTAAGATTTCTTCCTGATTGTTCTAAATATTTATAAGCAGTTTGTTGATGAAGAGGTGTTGGATAGTATATTGCAGTTGGAACTCCATTATCTTTTAAAAAAGTTTGAATCTTTTTTCTTTCTTTTTCATTTTTTGCCAATACTGAATATTGAGCCCATGCTGAAATATTGTTTGGACGAACATAAGGAGTTATTAAAACCTCTGATAAATGTTTATTATACATTTTAGCAATTTGATTTCTAGATTTAATTTCATCATCAAAAATTTCAAGTTTAGCAAGTAAAATAGCAGCCTGAATTGTATCTAATCTTCCATTTACCCCAATTCTTACATTGTCATATTTATCAGATCCTTTTCCATGAACTCTTATGGACTTAATAACATCTGCAAGTTCATCATCATTAGTAAAAATAGCACCGCCGTCACCATAACATCCCAAAGGCTTAGCAGGGAAAAAAGATGTTGCTCCACAAAGTGTTAAACTTCCTGATTTTTTACCATTTTGAGATGATCCAAAACCCTGCGCTAAATCCTCAAGAACCCACATATCATGAGATTTAGCAATATCATTAATTTTATCATAATTTGCTGGCTGCCCAAAAAGATCTACTGGAATAATTACCTTAGGATTTAAACCATTTTTTTTAGCAAATTCAATAGAATCATTGATTTTTGAAGAAGACATATTAAAACTGCATCCATTGATATCTGTAAAAATTGGAGTAGCACCAAGTAGAGAAACAACCTCAGCTGTTGAAACAAATGTAAATGAAACAGTGATAACTGCATCTCCTGGACCAATTCCTTTAGCCATTAATGGTAATAACAAGGCATCTGTTCCTGAGGAACATGAAATTGCATGTTTTACATTCACATATTCTGCTAATTTAGATTCCAGTTCATTAATCTCAGGACCCATGATATATTTTCCATGATTAAGAACCTTAGAAATATTTGAGTTTATCTTATTTTCAATTATTTCAAACTGTTTTTTTAAATTAATAAATTCCATAATTATTTAATTGATGCTTTCTGAAGTATCGAAATTACTTCTTTTGTATGATTTATTCCTGTTAAACATTTATATTTATGTTGAATGCAATCAAAGAAGTGATTTATTTCAGAGCTTAATGGCTCTTGCCAATTGACACTAGGAAATTTTACATCGCCAGATCTATGATTAAAATTAAATATATGATTATTATCAAAATCCATATTTTCACCTAGCACAGCTTTTCGATCAATTCCTTTATCATATATTGCTATTTTATTTTTTGACAAATCATCGTAAACAATCATTTTTTTTGATCCAACTACTGTTATTTTCCGTATTTTGTTAGGATCTAACCAACTAACATGAATATTTACTAATATATTATTAGAATAGGTTAATGTTAAAAATGAAACATCTTCAATTCCCTTTTGCAAGTAATCCATACCATTTCTTGATACTTTCAATGGTTTTAAATCTTCAAGCCAAAATTTAATTATACTTATATCATGTGGAGCTAAATTCCATAATGCGTCAACATCATTTCGTATTCTACCGAGATTGAGTCTTTGACTATAAATATATCTTATTTCCCCAATATCTCCTGAACTAATAATCTCTTTAATTTTTTTTACTGCTGGATTAAAAAGAAAGGTATGACCTGACATTGCTATTAATTCATTTTTTTCTGACAAAAACTCAATTTCTTCTACTTCTTTAACTGTTCTAGCCATAGGTTTTTCCACTAAAATGTGTTTTTTATTTTTTAATGCTTTTATAGCTAATTCATAATGGGTTTTTACTGGCGTTGCAATTACAACTGCATCAATCTCACTATTATTGAAAACATCATCTACATGACCAGACACTTCAATATTTGGATAAAGAGATTTAACATAATTTTGTCGGTCGTCAGACAAATCAACACACATCAAAAGTTCACACCTAGGATTAGATGCTAAATTTCTCAATAAATTTGGTCCCCAATAACCAACACCAATTTGAGCAACTTTAATTTTTGGTTTCAATTTTTATAGTACTCCTTGTACCAATTTAAAAATTTTTCAATTCCATATTGGACAGATATTTTAGGCTTATAGTCAAATTCATTAATTAATTCATCAACATTTGCATGTGATTTAATTACATCACCTGGTTGTAAAGGCATAAAATTAATTTTAGCCTTTATATTCAATTGTTTTTCAATCTCCGAAATGAAATCCATCAGTTTTACAGGTGTATTTTTTCCAATATTAAAAATTCTAAATTGAGCTTTACTCACTGAGGGATTTAAATCACTTTTTACATCATAATTTTTAGATGAATTTAAAATTAAAATTATTCCATTTATAATATCTGATATATAAGTAAAATCTCTTCGCATTTCACCATTATTATAAACGTTAATTTTTTGTTTATTTAAAATTGCTTTTGTAAAAAGAAAAAGGGCCATGTCTGGTCGTCCCCATGGTCCATATACTGTAAAAAATCTTAATCCAGTACATTTCAAATTATATAAATGTGAGTAGGAATGAGCAATTAGTTCATTTGATCTTTTTGTTGCACCATATAAACTTACAGGATGATCTACTGGATCTTTTTCGGAAAAAGGATATTTCTCATTTAACCCATAAACTGATGAACTGCTGGCAAAGATTAAATGATCAATTTCATATTTTCTACACATTTCAATTATATTAAAAAAACCATGAATATTACTATCAATATAAGCTTTAGGGTGAGATATTGAATATCTTACTCCAGCTTGTGCAGCAAGATGAATTACTTTGGTAAAATTATATTTTTGAAACAGATCATTTAAATGATCTTTGTTAATCAGATCTCGTTTATAGAAAGAAAAGTTTTTGTAAGATTTTAAAATTGATAATCTGTTTTCTTTTAAATTTTTATCATAATAGTCATTTATATTATCAAATCCAATGACTTGATGTCCTTGATCTAATAATTTTTTAGATAAGTGAAATCCTATAAATCCAGCTGATCCTGTTATTAAAATCATTTACTAAAATATTTTATTTAAAAATTGATTTGATGGATTTAATTGAAACATTTTTAAATTCTTCGAAAACTTGTTTTTCTTTTTTATCAATTATATTTAAGTATCCTTTAATTAATGAAAAAATTATTCCAAAACCGAATCCTATTAACATAAACCCAAGAATTACAATTGGCGATAAAGTTCTAAAATAAGAAACATTTAAATAAATTGGAGATAAAGGAGGAATAGGATGATCAAGAATTTGAATGGTTGGAGACATTTCATACTCTTTTTGAATCTTCACTTGTTCTAGGTTTTGATATAATGTTGTATACAAACCTTTATAAATTGCTAAATCTCTATCTATTCTTTCCTTTTGAATCAATAATGCAGGACTATTAATTTGTCTATTTGTTTCAAGAAAAATCTTCATTTTATCTTCAAGAATAGTGTATTCATCCTGAATAACCTTAAGTCTTTGCTCAATAAATTCCTCAGTTCTATTCAAATCTATTTTATTAAAATAATCTGTAAATTCTTGCAATTCTTCTAATACAACATATGCAATATCAACAGCAAGTTTTGGCTCAATAGCTCTGGTAGTTATTGTTTGAAAGGATCCCATTTGATTAAATTCAACAAGGCCTGTTCCCAATGTATCATTTATAACATGCATATATTGCATAACTAGAGTATCTAAACCTTGACCTCTATCAATTTTATATAAATCATTTTCATCTTTATAAACTATATATCCACTTGGATATTTAATCCTTTTTAACAAACCAGATGGTTTATTAAAACTCTCTTCAAGCTCTAGCAATACGATTTCAAGCAATGTTTGCTCTCCATATTTATTTGTGTTGAACTTTTCTTCGAATAATCTTTTAGCAAAACTATGAGTTCTCAAAAATTGTGGATAAAGAGAGGGTGATGTTAATGTAGAAGTGGGTGGAAGACTGGAACCACCACCTGAACTTGATGATCTATTAATTCCTAACATTCCTAATATTCCACTTGATGAAGATGATGAAGATTGATTTTGAACTAGCTGAACACCTCCGGGAATAACAATTTTTGAAGTTGTTATATATGTTTTTGTAGGATCTTCATTTTTTAGTAAAAAACCAAGTAATTGAAAAACCAAAAAAATTAAAAGACCCAGAAATCCCATCAAAAAAGTAGATTTAATGGTGAATGATAAATTTTTTGCTATTGGTAGAATAATATTTGATAATGAAAAAAAATTGTTTTTTGATTCTAAATCAATAAAATCATTATCAATTTTTTTTTCTTTATTTTGGTTTTTGTTTTTCAGATCAAAATCATTATTTATAATAATTTCATATTTGGGAGGTATCCAACCTCTTGCTTTCCAATTACTTATTGATTGAGGACTAACTCGTAATTCTCTTGCACATTCAGCTAGGGAATTAATCCCGTTTTCAGACATAATTTTTTTGAATTTTTCAAACTTCATTATTGTGTAGAATTTCCAGAGATTACGTTTCCTATTTGAGTAATAATAACATAAGTGGTAATAATTTGCGTAATCGTATTAGATATACCTTCTACAAATGTTAAAACTTGACCCACTAAATTTGTTGATTCTACTTTTTGATTAATTTGAATAATACTACCAGGCTCAACATTTAAGTTTGCAAATCTTTTCTTTATCTTGACAGAACCATCAACATAATATATTAAAATATTATTTAAATCAGCATTCGGTGTTAATCCACCTGCAATTTCAAGATATTCTTTAATTTTTCTGTTTGCTTTGTATGAAATCAAACCTGGATTAAAAACTTGTCCTTTAATCTCTACTACATTTGGAATTTCTGGAACATTTATTTGATCTCCATCTTTAACTATATTATTTAACCCCTCAAGAATGACTCTTTGATTTTTTCGTGTAAGAATTATTCCTTTTTTGTATGCTCTAGAAGTTAATCCTCCAGCTCTACTAATAATACTTGATATGCTCTCATTATCTTTTAGAATTGGATAAATACCAGGAAAATTGATTTCACCAAATAAATTAACTGTTTTTGGAGGTAAAAAATTCAAGTTTGGATATACTGTTATTTGATCATAGTTCTCCAAAAGAATATTTTCATTTTCGTCCTTATTAATAATTTTTTCTAAATCTAAAGTAATTACTTTACTAAAGTTTGATTTTATATCTCTTCTGATTAAATCAATTTTTTCAATATTAACGGATTTTAAAAATTCGTTATCATTTATGCCACCAGCTAATTCTAATAAATCATATATTCTCATTGATTCAACAAATTCATAACTACCTTCATTTTTAACCTGACCATATGCATAAACTTGTGAATTTGTATTTTTAATTCTAGGTATGACTATTTTATCACCATCAGAAAAATTAATTTTACTCAAATCTCTAAAGTAAAATTTTTCAAATGCATCATCGTCATTTAGTCTTTCTGAACGACTCATAATTTTTGTGATTTCTACAACTAGACTAGCTTGTGGTTTAAAATCCCCACAAAATTTTAATAAGTTATTAAAATTTTCATTCTTTTTCATTTCATAAAAACCAGGTTTATTAATTTCACCATCAATATGAATAGTGGTTTGTCTTTTATCAACCAAAATAATATCTTTTGTTTTTAATCTAAAATCATGATTGTTTTCTCCAAGAGTTAACAATTTATAAAAATCAACTTCTTTATAGACATTACCATCTCTTAAAACCTTAATATTTCTTATTGAACCAGTTGTGTCAATTCCACCAGCTTGAGAAATTGCTGAAACAATATTTGAAAAAGGATGAACATTATAAGCTCCTGGAGAAACAACATGACCAATAACTTGAATATTAATAGATTGAATGGTCACCATAGAAACATCCATAAATGTTTTATCCTCATCAGAATATAACGTAGAATAACTTTTGCTGAATTCTTGCTTCAAGAATTGTTTTAATTCAGCTAAGCTTTTACCGATTACAGGAATGAAACCAATAGAGGGAACAAAAATTCTTCCTTCCTTATCTACAACGAAAATTTGTTGTAAATCTGCCTGACCCCATAAAGATATCCTAATCTCATCACCAACACCTATTTCATAAAAACCAGGAATAGGTAAATTATCAAAAGTTGAACCCAAGCTTGAATCCGGTTGAAAAAACTTTAATCCAAAATGTTGATTGATAATTTCATTAAATTGAAATTGCTGCCTAACCAAATTTCCTCTTTGTATATCTGTTTGTAGATTTATTCGCGTTTGGGCATCTTTCAAATCTGAATTAATTGAACTAAAATTAGTAGAATCAATAAAAGTTTGAGCTAAAATAGTAAAATTTAAAAAGATTGTTAATAAGAAAAATTTTTTCATATTAAAACTTACATTAATAATTTATAAAAATAAATAAATAGTTTATTTTATCCAAAACCAAGACGAACGATATTTTTGGATTTAGAATTTTCATACACGTTACGTGTATCTATGATAAGAGTACTGGAATTTTTTATTTTATCGTAATTAATATTTGTATGATCGGTTAAAATTACAATTGCACTATAACTATCTAAATTAATTTCAGAAAGATTAAGATATCCTTTTTTAATTTCTGAGTTCCATTTAATCTCTGATATATATGGGTCATAATAATCAACCATTGCACCTTGTTCTTCTAATAGTGCCATTATATCTAATGATGGTGATTCTCTTACATCATCAATATCTTTTTTATATGCCATTCCAATTAATAAAATATTACTATTCTTAATTGTAATAGCTAAATCATTCAAAGAATATCTTATTAATTCAACCACGTGTTCTGGCATTGCACTATTTATTTGACCAGCTAATTCAATAAATCTTGCCTTATAATCGAGGGTTCTCATTTTCCAAGCAAGATAATGTGGATCGATTGGAATACAATGTCCTCCTAAACCAGGTCCAGGAGTAAATTTCATAAACCCAAAGGGTTTTGTTGCTGCTGCATCAATAACTTCCCAAGCATTAACTTTCAGTTTTTCACACATTATTGCAATCTCATTTACCAAACCAATATTTACAGATCGGAATGTATTTTCAAGAAGTTTTACCATTTCAGCTGACTCAGGCGAAGAAACAACAATAACTTCATCAGTTATTTTTTTATATAACTCAGCTCCTAAATTACCACATTCTTCTGTTACACCACCAATTACCTTTGGAGTGTTTTTAATATTAAAATGTTCATTTCCAGGATCAATTCTTTCTGGTGAAAAACACAAAAATAAATCCTCTCCTACTTTAGCACCTGAGTTTAATAAAGCTGGTAAAATTAATTCTCTAGTAGTTCCTGGATACGTTGTACTCTCAAGCACCAATAATAAACCTGGATGAATATAATTTACTATTTCATCAATTGAAGATTGGATATATGAAACATCAGGATCTTTTAGTTTACTTAAAGGTGTAGGCACACAAATTGAAATAGCATCCATTTCAGAAATAACTGAGTAATCAGTTGTGGCTTTTAAAGATCCTGAATCTATTAAAGATCTTAGTTCCTTATCATTAATATCTCTAATATAATTCTCACCTTTATTTATTTTATTTACACGATTCTCCGAAATATCAATTCCTGTTACTTTAAATCCAGCTTTTGCAAATTCTACAGCTAATGGCAATCCAACATAACCTAATCCTATTACACATAATTTTGCTTCTTTAGAATTAATCTTCTTTTTTGTACTAGAAAGCATTTATTCTCCGTTATAGATTTTATCTAAAAAAAAAGCCCAATTATTTGTATCGGGCAAAACATTTTATTCTCAAACATAATTTTTCCAAAATATATATACATATAAATTAAACATAAAAAAAATTAATTCTTAATGAATAAAATCAATTATTTTTTTGTTAATGACCAACTTCCATCCCAATTATCACCAGGAGAATTTTTTAAATAATATTCACACCTTGGAATGTATATTTGGCTAGGATTAGTTTTTCTGCCGGGAAACATGATTTCACATTCATTAGATTCTTTAAAAGCATCTATAGCTTTCTTCCAATTTTGCGATCTATATAAATTTAAAGCTTCATTATATACTTTAAGTAATTTATTATATCCATTAGGAATAGAATCAACCTCGGAAATTAATTCATATACTTTTGCTGGTTCCGTTTTTCCCATAACAACCACATAGTCTAAATCTCTCCATATAAATTTATCTTTACATTTTTCATAAGTCTCTTCAGCAACTTGAATATAAATACCATATTGTTTTGCAGAAGCTTCTAATCTTGCTGCAAGATTTACAGTATCTCCCATCATAGTATAATTCATTCTCATTGAAGAACCCATATTACCAGTTACCATTGGTCCTGAATTAATTCCAATTCTATTTTGCATATTATGAACTATTTCAGGCCACCTATCACCCTCTGACTGCCATTTAGTACGTAATTC
>CEQP01165233.1_pt1 | contig 11275 bp, 13 predicted proteins | sample 356291 | NCBI WGS metagenome assembly CEQP01 (sample SAMEA2621221, study PRJEB7988) | marine metagenome | isolation source: saline water (ENVO:00002010), including | reverse complement strand
CAAAGTTAAATTTTAATGAAAAAAATTATTGTTACTGGTGGTAATGGCTTTATTGGAAGCAACCTTGTTGATCTTCTTATTAATAAAAAATATTTTGTTATAAATATTGATAAAAACAAATATTCAAATGGCTCCTATTTATTAAAAAATACTAAAAAAAAAAATTATAAATTTTTTAAACTTGATATTAAAAATAAGAGTATTTTTAAAATTTTAGATAAGTATAAACCAAATGCTATTTTTAATCTGGCGGCTGAAACTCATGTCGATAGATCTATAGAAAAGCCTGAAGATTTTATTAACTCAAATATATTTGGAACTTTTAATATTTTAGAACAAATAAGAAAGTATAGAAAAAAGTACAATAAAAATTTAAGGTTAGTACATATTTCAACAGATGAAGTGTACGGAGATTTAAAAAAAAATGGAAGATCCAATGAGCTAGATTCTTACAATCCTAGTTCTCCGTATTCAGCAAGCAAGGCTAGCGCAGATCATTTAATAAAATCTTATGTAAGAACTTATAAAATAGATGCTGTAATATCAAATTGCTGTAATAATTATGGCCCTGGTCAGTTTCCAGAAAAATTTATACCTACACTCATTTATAATATTTTGAATAATCATTACCTTCCAATTTATGGAAAAGGATTAAATTCAAGAGAATGGATTTATGTAAAAGACCATTGCAGTGGTTTATTAACAATTTTAAAAAAAGGTATTACTGGAGAAAGTTATAATATAGGGACTAATTATAATGTAAATAATCTTAATTTAACCAAACTTTTAATGAAAATTATCAAAAATAAGAAAATTAAAATTGGTAGCAATGTGAAAATAAAATTTGTCAAAGACCGTCCAGGTCATGATTTTAGATATGCTTTAAACAGTAATAAAATTAGAAAAAAATTAAAATGGAAGCCTAAAAAAAATTTTAAAACAGGCTTAGAGGAGACGATTGATTGGTATATTAAAAATTATAAGTTTTTTAAATATTTTTCTAAAAAAAAATTTTTTAAAAGATTGGGATTAGAAACGTGATTAAAAAAGGCATCATACTAGCTGGTGGATTAGGGACAAGAATGAGCCCATTAACTAAAGCTATAAATAAACAGCTGTTACCTATTTACGATAAACCTTTAATTTATTATCCCTTGTCAGTTTTAATGTTAGCTGGAATAAAAAATATTTTAATTGTAGTTAATAAAGGTCACGTAAAACAATTTAAAAATATTTTATCTGACGGAAGTAGATTTGGAATTAAAATTAATTATGTAGAGCAAAAAAAACCTAAAGGTCTACCTGATGCTTTTATTCTTGGTGATAAATTTATTGGAAAAGATAAAGTTGCTCTTATATTGGGTGATAATTTTTTTTATGGCCAAAGTCTCACTGTAAAATTAAAAAACTGTATTAAATTAAATTCAGGATGTAAGATTTTAGTTCATCCTGTAAATAAGCCTGAACTTTATGGAGTTGCAGTAGTTAATAAAAAAAATAAGATTTTATCTATAAAAGAAAAACCCAAAAAAACTAAATCAAATTTAGCGGTAACTGGAATATATTTTTTTGATAACAATGTAGTAAAATACAGTAAGACGCTCAAACCATCAAAAAGGAATGAACTTGAAATAGTTGATCTTTTAAATAAATATAAAAAAAAAAATAAGCTGAATGCAGAATTTTTAGGAAGAGGTGGAGCTTGGTTAGATACAGGCTCGATTGATGATTTCTATAACACATCTGCATTTGTTTCTGCGATGGAAAATCGTCAAGGCCTTAAAATCGCTTGTCTAGAAGAAATTGCATTAAATTATAAATGGATTGATAAAAAAGATATAAGAACAGCAATTAATTTTTATGGAAATTGTTCCTACTCAAATTATTTAAAAAATCTAATTTAATTAATGTCAAAAAAAATACTTGTTACTGGTGGTGATGGAAGATTTGCAAAAGAATTAAAAAAAAATACTAATAATTATAAATTTATTTATAGAGATAAAAGTCAATTAAATATTTTATCAAGCAAATCAATAAAGGGAAATATTCAAAAATTTAAACCAAATATTCTTTTGCATTTAGCAGGTCTATCAAGACCTATGTCTGTGCATGAAAAATCGATTAGTAAAAGTATTGATTTAAATATTATAGGAACCTCTAACATAGTTAAAATCTGTAATGAGAAAAAAATTAAATTAATTTTTTTATCTACAAGTTATGTTTACCCTGGTAAAAAAGGTAATTACAAAGAAGAGGACCCATTGTTACCTTGGAATAACTATGGATGGTCAAAATTAGGAGCAGAATGTGCGGTGCAAATGTATAAAAATTCTTTAATTATCAGAGCATGTATGACGGAGAAGCCTTTCACCCATAAATATGCATTTTCAAATGTAAAATCAAATTTCATTTTTCATGATCAATTTGCTAAATTTTTAATTAAAGTAATTCCTTTAAAAGGAATAATCAATATTGGTGGTAAAAGTCAGACTATTTTTCAGTTTGCAAAAAAAAATAATAAAAAGATAAAGAAAAAAAAATCTAGAGGAGAATTACCCTTTAAAATGGATATGAATATTCAGAAATTGAAACATTTGTTAAAAAAATGAAAATAATTAAAACAAAAATAAAAGGTTTATTAATTTTAAGACATAAAAATAATATTGATCAAAGAGGAAGTTTGAGAGAAACTTTTAATAACAAGATACTCAAAAAAAACTTTATATTTGAATATTGCACTATTTCAAAAGCTAATGCTTTAAGAGGTTTTCATTTTCAACATAAATTTCAGCAAGCTAAATATGTAAGTGTTTTAAAAGGAAAAATTCTCGATTGCGTTATTGATTTAAGAAAAAATTCAAAAACTTTCGGTAAAATTTTTAAAATTGTATTATCAGAGAAAAACTGTTTAAGTCTTTATATTCCAGAGGGTTTTGCACATGCTTATTATAGTTACGAAAAATCTAACATAATCTACTACAAGCTGACAAATTATTACAAGCCAAAATTTGAAGATGGAATTAATTTACTTGATAATACTTTCAAAATTAAATGGCCTAAGAAAAAATTAAACATATCAAAGAAAGATAAAAATCTTGGTAGTTTTAAAGATTTTATTAAAAACTATAAATTTTTGTAGTCTGACAAATCTTTTCCAATTATAGGTAATTCTAAAACATTATAATTTTTAGAGAACCAATAAGATAAGAATCTTTCAGCAAGAAATCCATATATTCTTTTTTCACCATATGATTTTAAATTATTGAACCCGAATATTTTTTCACATTTTTCAAGCCAGGGAAAAACAATATTATAATAATTTTTTAGTAAATTAGCTCTGCAAATGAACATATTATGAGGATTAAACTCAGTATTATTGTACATAAAATTTTTAAAATCTAATCTATTTTCTTCATCAAGTTGGTTTACGGCCAAATCTAAATTTCCATTTCCGTGGAATAAATCAAAATGAAATTTTAACGACCTTTTTTTTTTATTAAACAATAATTGAGGTCTCATTAAAAATTCTTTCAAATGTTTTTTTATAATTTTGGAAAATTTATAATTTTGTACGGAAAATTTACTTCCTAAGACACAATCATATTTTTTTAAATTATCATCAATATTTCTAACAATAATTTTTTTAAAGTCCTCAAAGCTTATATCGGGTTTTTCCAATTCTTCTTTTGCAAAAAATTTTCTATACTGGCAAAACCCTACCCATTCTGTATCTAAATTTTGTAAGTAATTTTTCCAAATCCAGTAATGAAAAGTATACTCACCATAAAATGAGTTTTTGTTCGAAATGTTAACTCCATTTTTATCAGTCAGACAATTATCTGAGAAAGTTTCTGACCCCAAACCTACTGGTATATAAGATAATTTTCTAATAATATCTTCGTGACTTGGGTTTAAAGTTAAACAATAAATTGAGATATTATTCATAATTTTATTTTGGTAGCGAGGGGCGGATTCGAACCGCCGACCCCAGGCTTATGAGTCCTGTGCTCTAACCAACTGAGCTACCTCGCCATTAAATTTCCGCTGATTTATAATACTTATTTTTTTTCATTCAAACAAGATATTGAAAAATTAAATTTAAAAAGGGTTTCAAAATAGACCATCAAGGGCTAATTATTATTTCTATGACTTATAATTTTTACCCATACATTCAACACTTTCTTGTGAATTAATAATGTATAAATCATTAGGCCCTGCTGTTTTTTGTAAAAGAAAATAATCTACTCCAGTTTCAGCTCTTGTAACTCTCGAAAAGTTAGTGCTATATGATCTTATTTCACCTAGAAAAATTATTCTTTTATTTGTTAAATATAAAAAACCCACATCTTTAAAAATATTGTCCTCTGGGGAACCTTGGTTCCATTGAGCATGAGTTTTAAATAATAGCTTTTCACCTGTTTTTAGATTAATTTTTTTATCGTGAGTAATCTTTATCTTCTTATTTCTTATTTGTTTCTTATGATTATCTAAATCTTCAAAATAAACTAAAATAGTTAAAATATCAGAATAACTAAAATTATCTGAAGTTAAAGATTTAGCTATTTTATCTACTTCTTTTTTTTTCAATAATTTTTTATTTTTAATTATTCTATGGTATTGGTTGTTAATTTCTTCATATTCTGAATTAAAGTTAGAAATAAAAGAAGAATACTGTATTCGTCCAACAAAATTTCCTAAACCAACAAACGGAGCTAAAATCCAGAAAATAAGAATTAATCCTCCAAAAGCTTCAGCCGTCAAGAGAGGAAAAATAATCAAAAAAAAAGTTAAAAATAAGCTCCAATTAAGTCCATTTTCTTTTACTTTCACAGCTTTGCTATCTCTCTTAAACTCGTAGATTGGACTCATTTAAAGAATATCTTTTTTAAAAAATTCATTTTTTTTTCTTAAATTTTTCTGTAAATGAGCCTGCTAATATTCCTGCTGGTAATGCAACTATACCAATACTTGAAAATGCAGAAATGACAGCAAAAAGTTTTCCGAGTGCTGTAACTGGATATACGTCTCCATAACCAACAGTAGTTAATGCTGCTGCTGCCCACCAAGTGCTTCTTATAATACTACCAAAAGCTTCGGGCTGATATTCAGCCTCAAGTAGATACATAAATGTTGAAGATATCAATAATACCGTAGATGAAATTGCGATTGCAAATATTAATTCTTGTTTTCTATCAGAAATTGCATCCAAAACATTTTTTAGAGCATTAGAATATCTTCCAATTCTTATTAAACTGAATAGCCTAATTAGTCTAAATAATCTTAATAAAAATGTTTCATTAACTCCCGATAAGAATAATGGAAGAATAGCTAATAAATCTATTAAGGTCCAAAAACTTAAAATGTATTTAATTCTTCCAGTTATACCCTCGTATTTTTTAGTATAGCCACAGGTTAGTACTCTCAATAGATATTCAATAGTAAAAATAAAACCAAATAGATACTTACAATATTCAAAAAAAATTTTATTTCTTAGATAAATTTGATTTTCTGTTTCAACAATAACTATTATTGAGCTTGCAATTATCGAAAATATTAAAAATTTTTGTAAAATCGAAAAGCTTTTTTTTGTTTGACCAAAATTTAGTTGATTATGAATTGCTTTTAGCACAATTATAAACTTTCATATAATTGACCGGTTAAGGTCATTTTCGCTGCTTCTTTTGGATCTATATTTCCATTTAGTAATATTGGTGAACCGTTTGATTTTTCAAGTTGAATGGAATCTGAATTTATTGTTTCTCTCATTATTTTATCCCAAGCTAACTTTATATTTTTTTTATCTCCATCATAAAAAACTCCTTTATTTGTTACATATAAAGTACCTACAGCATCTGCTTGAAGTGATTTAGATAAACCAAACTTTCCTAAACCTCCCCTTAAATAAATGGCTGGAGCAACTTTTTTTCTTAAAAAAATTCCTCCAAAACCAAATCCACCTGTTCTTTTATAAGCCATTAAACTTAGGTTTTCAAAAGCAGCATAAATTTTTTCACCCTTAGATAATCTTATTCCCACATTAATTGGTTCTGCCATTTCATCAAAGTAGCAAGTACCATCAAATCGAGTTTTTTTTGCAGCCTTTTCAGGTGTCATTTTATAGTATTTTCCTATCTCAATTCTGTAAATTTTTTCCCATTTGCTTTGTTGTAAATAACCGTACGCAAATATTCCTCCAAAAATAATTATTAGGCCAATTACAAGATCCATATTTTATTTTATCATTGAGATAAAAAACTTTCAGCAACTAATTTGTGTCCTTCTTCATTTAAATGAATGTCACCATAAATATAATATTTAAAATAAGTATTTCTATAACCAATTCTACTTTTTTCCTCAAAAAAAGGTTCCATGAGATTATAAAATTTTTTACATTTATTTTTACAAAATTCTCTCCAAGTTTTTACTTGTAGATTATCACTCACGTCATATTTTAAAGTTGAAGGCCATGGAAAAACTGCAATACTTATATCTATATTATTTTCTTGTAAAAGTTCGAATAACTTGTTCATATTAAACTTGGATTTTTTCAAAACATCGTTTAAATTTTTATTTTCGTACCATTTTTTATCATAATTGTGAGTCCACGAGCTCCTGAAATTTTCCTCTACAAAATGAGGAATTGGTTTTTTTAAAATTTTCTTATCAATTAAAAAACCCTTTGAAATATCAAAAACATGATTTGAAATTTTTAGTCTTCTCTTAAAGAATCTTTTTGTTTTCTCTCCAAGGCTAAAATTTTCAATTGCAAAATTTACATTTTTTGAAATAACCTTATCTCCTTCAAGTCTGTATCTCGATGTATCATCATGCAAATCAGATAAATCTAGAAATACAATTATTTCTTTAAATTTAAAATTGTCATTTAATAAATATTTAATTTTAGAATAATAAATTGAAGGGCTATAAGAGGCCACCGCTAAATTAGCTATAGTTTTTTTTGGCAATTGTTTTGAGATAAGATTAGTAAAAGTATCATCAAAATTAATCCCTAAGCCTTCTGTTTGTGAGTCACCAATAATTCCTATATCAAATGTTTTGCTTTTATTAATAACATCACACTTATTTCTGAAACCAAAATTATCTGTACAGAAAGTAAAGTTTTTAATTCCCCACCCAGCTGAGAAAGTTTTGTAATTTTTTTTGTTAGTATGATGAAAAACAGGATGAGGCTCCCCCATACTTGTGTCTCTATCAAAATAAATTACTCTTAAATAGTTTTTAAATAAGTAATTTCCAAAAAAAAGGTCAATTATTAAAAAGAAAATTACAGTCATTAAAAAAATTTTAAGTATTTGTTTTACTTGTAAGATCATTTTTATTTAAAAGTAAATTTTATATCATCTAAATTAGGATTATTTGGACAATCAAGTTTTTTCAAAGGGAAAGAAATTTTTTCTTTTATTTTTTTTAAATTATAATTTTTATTCAATAGAGTTAATTCTGTTGCTATCGGTAATCCATAATCATTTATATTACAATGATTATTACCGTGAATATGAATTATATTAAAATGATTAGTTAATTTAATAATTTCTTCATAAAATTTTTTTTCATACTTATCTAAATCATGAAATTCAATTATTAACATATCAATATTATTGGAAAAATAAATAATCTCATCAATTATATTAAACTCAGAGCCTTCTATGTCGACTTTCAAAATAAATTTTTTAATTGAAGGATTTTTTTCTAGAATGTTTTTCAAGCTTTCCTCTTTATTTGTTGAAGTTTTATCAATTTTTTTTTTAAAATAATTTACATTTTTTTTATTAATTAATTTGTAGTAACTAGATAATTCATTGAATCTATCCTTCACATCTTTAATATTTTTCCTAAAAGTTAAAAATCTTTTGATACATTTAATAAAAGGATAGAAAAAAGTTTTAAAATTTATTGTATGGTCATATATTAATACCTTTCCATTATTGTTAAATTTTAGATAATCCAACTCAAATGACCAGTCCGAACCTAGGCCAAAACTTATAAGGTAATTTGAATTAATTATAGATTTAAAACTTACTACATAACCGCCATCATGATTTCGTCCTAATCTTTTAAGATCTTCACATAAATGAGGTTTTAGAAATTTATATTTTTCTTTAATTTCATTCATAATAAACTAGTAGTAATAAATTTTCTGATAGTCTAAATATTTATTAATGTTAAAAAAAATATACTATAAACTTTTCAAATCTAAAGATAGATATAATAAATTTAAATCAGATCAAGCAATAATCAAACAGCAAATTTTATTTGAAGAAAAGTTTAAAAATAAGCAATTAGATATATCTAATTCAATAAATAAAAAAAAGATTTTAAATTTTTTGCATTCTGGACATTGGGGTGATTTGATTTATTCTTTACCCATCATAAAAGAGTTATCCAAATCTCATCAGTGTAATTTATTTATTGGCGTGGGAAAAAAAATTGAAGGAGCGTATTATAAACACCCGGCAAAAGGAGTATATATTGACGATCATATTGCTAAACAAATTTTACCACTTTTAAAATTTCAATCCTTCTTAAATGAAGTTAAAATTCATTCTGAAGAAAATATAGATATTAATTTAGATTTATTTAGAGACTTACCCATAAGCCTGAATTTTAATTCTTGCAGATGGTATTTTCATCTCACAGGTACTCATGTAGATCTTACAAAACCTTATCTAAACTCTACAGATCACAAAAGCGTTAAAGATAAAATAGTTATTCTTAGAACTTTTAGATATAGAAATCATTTTATTAATTATAAATTTTTAAATGAAATTGATGAAAGTATAATATTTATAGGTTTAAAAGATGAGTTCGAAGATCTTAAAAAAGACATACCTAAATTACAACATTATGAGCCTGAAAATTTTTTTGAAATGAGTCAAATTATAAAATCTTCAAAATTTTTTTTAGGTAATCAATCTCCTGCTTTTGCAATTGCTGAGGCACTAAAAGTACCTAGATTGTTGGAATGTAGTCCTGATTTTACTGTAGTTCAGCCTATAGGCGGAAATTGCTATGATTTTTATTTTCAAATTCACTTTGAAAAATGGTTCAAAAAACTTTGCAAGTGAGAAAAAAATTATGATAATTTTTTTCTAATTAAATCTATTGGAACTGATATTAAACCTTGTTGATTATTATCCTCATTTAATGGTTTTCTTGAGATTTCATAAAAATTTATACTTAGATTTCTTGCAAGATTTCCAATTACATTACCTGCTGTTATCGACTTAAATTCTAATACAAAAGTATTTGGTTTGCAAAAAACAAGGTTAGCGAAACCAGCGCCATGTAGCCCGATTATATGGGATGCTTTATGAAATAAATTTACTTGGTCAACAAAATTAAAATCACCTAAACGAACTACAGAAAAACCCTCTTTTTTTTTTAAATAATCAATTATTTCATCTTCATTTGTTATTTTTCTTAAATTTCTATGATTTGATTTTGAATCACTTCTATCTATATAAATTTTTTTAGGATAGTTTTTTGATATTTCGGTTTTTAAAAATTTTTTTCTCAAATCATTTAGTATCCATTTTGGAATATTTTGAATTTCCTCAGTCGGGTGATTTTTAAATATATAGGGATGATCCACAGCAATGGCCGTGTCCGCATATATGTGCCTAAACATTTTACTAGAAATTCTTTTGTGTTGTGGAATATTAATTAAATCTAAAGTTTCTTTTTGAAATTTTTCTCTTAAATCTGGAAATAAAAAGTAATCTATGCTTTGTAAATCGATTTTATTCTCTAAAATATTAATCCTTGGTAAAACATCAAGCAACCAGTGCCAATAATTAGAATTACCACCACCACCAGTTAAGAGAGAAAAAACTGTTCCTTTAATATTTTTTTTAATTCTTGGTGTGCCTTTTGTCATGACAACATTTTTCATAACATCCGCATTTTTTCCTTTTCTGTGCTGAAATGAAGGTCCTTCAATAATATTATTTTCAACAATGAATGCGGTATCTGTTACCGTATCAGTATAAATTCTACAATTTTTAATTTTGAAGATTGTATAAAGACTTTCATCAACTTTACTTTGAAAAACTTCTATTAAACTGTTTTTGTTAGCCTCGGTAGAATTAGTAATTTTTCCATAAACAAAGATTCCAATTTTATAGCCAATAGCATTTAATAAATTTAATAATTTTTTTTTAATAGCAATAATCAAAATAATATTATAGTTATTCTTATATATTTTATTTAAATATAGCAAAATTATGAAAAAAATAGCTTTAATTACTGGTGTTACAGGACAAGATGGGTCTTACTTAGCTGAATTCTTGTTAAAAAAAAAATATATTGTTCATGGATTGGTTCGAAGAGTTGCATTAGAGGATGAAAATCATAGACTTTGGCGTATAAGACACTTGATAAAAAAAATAACTCTTCATCCAGCATCTTTAGAAAGTTATGCAAGCTTAGTAAAAATTATTCAGAAAATTAAGCCTACAGAAGTATATCACTTAGGAGCCCAAAGCTATGTGGACTACTCATTTAAAGATGAATTTTCCACACTTAATACTAATATAAATGGAACTCATTACATTCTCTCAGCTTTAAAAGATTTTTCACCTAAAACAAAATTCTATTTTGCAGGATCATCCGAGATGTTTGGAAAAGTAAAACAAATACCTCAAAATGAAGATACTCCTTTTCATCCAAGATCAGTCTACGGAATATCTAAAGTAGCAGGTTATGACTTAACTAGAAATTATAGAGAAGCTTACAAAATGTTTTGTTGTAGTGGTATTCTTTTTAATCATGAGTCTCCAAGAAGAGGGTTCGAATTTGTGACAAGAAAAATTACTCATGCTGTAGCTAGAATAAAATACGGGATACAAAAAGATTTAAAACTAGGAAACATAGATGCTAAACGTGATTGGGGTCATGCTTCAGATTACGTCGAAGCAATGTGGTTAATGTTAAATCAAAAAAAACCTAAAGACTATGTAATTAGCACTGGCAAACACTATACAGTTAGAGAATTTGCGAAATTGGCTTTTAATCAAGTAAATTTAGATTATAGAAAATACGTGAAAATAGATAAAAAATTTTATCGACCCTCAGATGTTGAAACTTTACTAGGTGATTGTAAAAAAGCAAAAAATGAGCTTAATTGGAAACCAAAATATAATTTTGATAGATTAGTTAAAGATATGGTTAAAGCTGATTTAGAATTTGTTAAAAAAGAAGGCTATTAAATCGTTAAAATTATACCAAATACAGTCACGGCTGAAACAGCTGCAAC
>CEQP01061213.1_pt1 | contig 11329 bp, 6 predicted proteins | sample 356291 | NCBI WGS metagenome assembly CEQP01 (sample SAMEA2621221, study PRJEB7988) | marine metagenome | isolation source: saline water (ENVO:00002010), including | reverse complement strand
CGTGATCGTGTAGAAGCACAAAAACGAATCGATGATGTACAAGTTGAGTTACTAAATTCTTTTGGGGAAGACTTAGCAGTAAAAATTGATTCGCTTAATGAAGCAGCTTTAAACGGCGCAGTCAACGCAGTTACACCACACGAAATATTTAAAGAAATTAAATGGGGTACACCCGATATTGCGGCAGCAATGAAAGGTATATTGCGTGGCGATATTGATGCTGCTAAACGTTTGCTAGAAGAAGCAGCAGAACGTACAGAACGTCGCTACACCAACAGTGATTTTACAGAAGTTGTTATTCCAGAACTAGGTGGAAGCACGTACATCCGCAAACCAATTAGTCCTTCTCAAATGCGTCAAACGTTAGTAATGCCACGGTGGGACAAATTTGAACGTTTATTTCAAGTATTGCAAGGCGACATAAAAACTATTATTGGGCCTAACGGCGAAAACCTTGATGTTTCTGTTAGCGCTAGAAAAGCAATAGTTAGAGCTACACGTCGTGAAGTAACGACAATGTGGAAACGCCATACGTTGTTAACACCACGTTGGCAAATGGTGGTTAACACAGATTCTCAGTTAAGAAATATTGCACACCTTGGTGCAGCTATGGCGTTAGGCAGACTTGGTGCATCGTTTGATGAGTTGCGTGTTCGTTGGTTGCGTAAAGCTGGCGTAGATATTAACGCTGTGGTTGCTAACGGGTTTGACGAAAAATTAGATTTGACTAGCAACAATTGGGTGCAAAGAGTTAAAGAATATGAAAGTTTGCATAAACAAGGAAAAGAAGGGTTTGAGTTATCAGTAGAAGAATTTGTTGCTGATTTAATTGGGAAAGAATACGCGAACAAACGAGCGAATATACGCACAGGAATGATGACAGGTGCAGGTTTGTTTTTTGGTGGACCTGCTGGTGCTGCTGCTTCTGCTGCTCTTTACACAACGTATACACGAAACAATTTAGTAAAACTTGCTCGGCGTCAATTAGCTGATACGTACGGTATAGCGTTACGTGCTGAAGCGTTAGACATGGTTGAACGTGTTAACAGATTAGATATAAACCAATTCCTTAACGCTTATTACCCTGATATAGATGCAAGTTTAATTAAAACTGATGCGGAGCGTTATCAAGCTTTATCGCTAGATGAACGTGCAGATATTTACCGTAGTTGGATGGAAGACGTTAGCACTACAGAAGCTTTTGTTTATAAACAACTATTGGAAAATGAAGGGCTCCTTGACTCGTCTGATATAGCAGACAGATTAAATTTCCAATTACGTATTGAATTAGGAAGATTGGTAGATCCTACAAACCCACTTATTTCTTTTTCCGATATTCAACAAACCAATTTTTGGTTAAAAAGTTCATCGTTAACACAAAAAATTATAGAAAAGGAATGGCAAAAGTTATTCCCTGATCCAATAGAACCACAAGATATTTGGGCGGATACATCACTAATTACTTCTCAAAAAAGATTAGACGACTTTTTTGAAGAACCGTTTATAACAGAAGCAACAGTAACCGAGATACTAGATAAAGATAGTTCGTTAAAAAATCTTGCAGAAGAATTAGAAACAAGAATAAAAGACCGCAATGAAGCAGCAAAACTTTTAGCTGCACGTGCAGAATTAGTTAACGATTACCAATCTAAAATTGTTGGAGATATACGAACTGGTCAAGGACTTGTTTCTACTTCTAACACTGCGGAACAACTTAGAGAAGCTGTTTCTATGTTGGACGAATCCGCTGAACTATTGCACGATTACGGTTATGGTTCGTCACAAGTTGGTTCTACACGTGTAGATAGTGCTTTTGGAAATAGTCCTCAACAACAAGAAATATGGCGTCGAGGTATTTCAGCTAACCCAATGGCTAGAGCACAACTTGATGCTGAAGCTGACATACAACGCAAATACGAAAAATTCCAAGGTTCTCATCAATACGATGTGCTTAACCATTACGAAGAAAACAATTTTGCTAAAGCGTATAACGACTTTTTAACACGTCATGTAATCCCTCAAACAATTGACAAAACCAACGTTGCTCAACAAATGTGGGCTGAAGTATTTAGACAACAAAAACTTGGTTCTGACCCTGAAAATCTTGTCAAATGGATGCGAGACAATGAAGTAGAAAAGTTGCTTCCAGACGAATGGCATTCTTTTGAAGGTTTGTACGAATTAGCTGTCAAATTAAATTATGAAGCTAACAGTATTTTGCCTAGCTCTTTAGATGTTTTCGATAACGCCCGAGAACAACTTATTCGAGGCAATCAAATTGAATGGAACACTGATTTAGTTCCTGCTATTAGAAACCTTGTTGCTCGTCAAGATTTGTTTTGGGATAAATACAAAGAACAAAACGCAAAGTTCAAAGCACAAAACCGAACCACTATCGATTTAGATGTTGACGAGTTTATGGCAAGTCGTGATTGGTCACGATGGGATCTAACTGCATCTGGCAATGGCCCAACAACAATAGAAATTATTAAATACACATGGGATGAAACAGTACGAGAAAACCCAAACACTCCAATGGGCGTTCTTATTGCTCGGGCTAAAGATAAAGACATGGTTGGCCAAATACGGAAAACTACTGTTGACGAAGGGTATAGCGGTACTGGTGTAGGAGACTTTGGAAAAGTTGTAACAGATTCTTCCTTTATCGATGCAACACAAAGCAAACGAGTTATTGATCGTTACAAAGGATTCCTCGACGGCATCTTTGAAAACTTAACAATGGTTGAAGATGTCTTATCACGAGGCACTCTTTACGAAAGTATTTACACACGAGAGATTTTTGAAAATCTTCAACTGTATCGCATAGATCAAGTCGATGGCCCAACATACCGCATTAGCCCCGACGCTTTAAAAGGTGTAGTTAACAAAACACGGGCAAGCGCTTTACAACAAACTAAAGATGTTCTTTACGATTTAGCTAACCGATCAAAGTTTGAAGAACTTGTTGGAGAAATTTCTCCGTTCTTCGGAGCGTGGCAAGAAGTAACTACACGATGGTTTGGTATAGCAGCAGAAAACCCAGTGTTTGTATTTAGAATGCTAAAGCTTTGGACTACGGTAACAGCCCAAGACGAAAACGGGCAAAGCGTTTTAATGGTGCAATTGCCTGATGTGTTTGATAAAGAAATAGATGTCCCATTCTTTGGTGACACTAAACTTTTCGGGGCTATATCAATTGCATCTAAAATGCCAATCGATCTTAATTTGCGTTCTGCATCTTTAGTTGGCGGTTTTGCAGGAACAGGCCCAATAGTTACATTCTTAGTTGGCGAAGCTGTTATGGAAGTTCCCGAACTTTATGACGCTTTAGACTTTTTGTTCCCGTATGGTTTAGCTGAAGGCGGCAATGCTCTCGAACGTTTAGGTGCTTCGTACATTCCTTCATGGCCTAAGAGTTTTGCTGCTGTTGCAGGACTAGAAACAGATAGACGTACAGCAACAGCGATACGTGTAATGCAAGACATTCTTGCAGAAAACTACATAAACGGGACACAGCTACCTAACACAGAAGAAGCTGGCAAAGAATTAATGGACGAAGTAGCACGTCGCACAAAATATATTTACATGATGCGAATGTTGCGATCTGTCGCTGTTCCAGTTTCTTACCAACAACAATCTCCATATTGGCCCATACTTGAAGAGTTTTGGCGGGTAGAAAAAGAATATGGAAACGAAGTAGCTGACTATTGGTTGCTAGAAAACCATCCAGAACTGTGGTCTGCAACAGCTAGACGCACGTTGGCAGATGGTGTTATTAGCGGTTCTATAGAAGGCCAACGTTATTACGAAGAACACAAAGCAATGGCTACCGAATACCCCGAGTTAGGACCATTTATAACTGGGGAAAATGGGGCTATGGATATTCAGTTTGCGTACAACAGAGCAGTTGCTCAAATAGAACGGCAAGAAGGTAGACGAGGCACACTTGAACCTGAAAACTTTTTACATGAAGCAGGTGCTAATTCAGGTTGGCGTGAATACAGGGTGTTCCGTAATTCGTTAACAAACGAGTTAAATAAACGTATGCGTGCTGGTGGTTCAGGCAGCTTAAATGCGCAAAGTAATTTTGATTTGTGGAAAGATCGACGTAATTTTGTTACTGCTTTGTCTCAAAAAAATCCAATGTGGGGAGAAGAGTTTAACAAAATTGGTAATCCAATTACGCAACGTAAAATTCTACAAGGGTTTAGATTAATAGTTGCCGATGAAGCATTTGCTTATCGCCCAGAAATTCCTTTAATCCAACGTTATTTAGAATTGCATGACGGCATAGCCCAACAATTATTGCAACGTGCTGAAAGAACAAACAACCGTTCGTATTTGCGTCTTTCGTTTAGCCAAAACCAAGATTTAGCACGTCAATGGGAAATAGGTGTGTTGCAGCTTTTAACGTTCCCAGATTTTGGAAATGTGTATGACAGGTATTTTAGTAATATTGAAAGTGTGAATACTTCTAATCTTTCTGCCTATGCGCCTGCAACATTGAGGACAGGTAACTAATGTCAATTTTAGGAACAATAAATAAAATATTGGCAGAGTTGCCTTTACCGCCGAATATAAATGCGGCGCCTTATGCTTTAAAGATTTTTGAAGAAGTAATTTTACCAAGATTGCCTGAAGACGAACAAGCAAGATTTGGTGGCGGGGATGTTGATGTTGACTCAGATCAACTTGTTGTTGATTCAACTACAACTAATTTGTCGGATATAGAACAAGCGACTGACCCACAACCTTCAGAAGAATCATCTTTAGCACCACAAGCAATTCAGGAGTTTTTAGAAGCCCAAGTTGCTGATGGGACTATGAGTCCAGAAGAAGCTCAACAAAGATTAATGGGGTACTATGCGCCTCCGAGTCGCCCACGCAATACTGCGTTGATAACTGATATTGAATTTGTTAATCAACCCGGTGGTGGTGACATTGTTTCTACTGGGTTTGACCCATTAGGACGTGACGGTTTAATGGGTTTGCAAGGTTATATCCCACAAGGAACAATTGGTTTAAAAGACGAACCGTACTTTAACGTTTTTGCACCCGGTTTTAGTTTAGAAAGTGACGAGTTACTTATTGGTACTGCTTCACAAATAGATCAAGACATGGTTGATAAAGGATTTGAGTTTCGTCGAGTTGTTGACGAAGACAGACCGTTTACTATTAATGACGGTTTAAATCTTTACAACCAACAATCAGAAGGGGCTAAACGTTTAATAGCTGAAAGTCTTGTCCCGTCAATGATGAAAGATCCGAGTTTGCGAGCGTTTGCTTTGCGTGATCCTAACGTCATATATGACCCTAATTCGATTTATGTTGCTTTGACTTACATTCAAGAAGATGCTGCTGAACAAGCACGGTTTTTGAAAGACAGCCCAATGAGTTCAGGTTATGAAACTCTTGACATGATTCCTGCTTTAACAGAAGAGGAACTTCGTCTTGATGACCCGGACAGAGCTAATTATTTTGATAACACTCAACGAAGCATGACGGTAAAAGAATTAACAAATGTTTTGTTTGACCAAGCTGTAGCTATGGGTTCGATAAAAACTGTTACTAAAGCGTATAGCGATAAAGTTGCTGGAGATTTGTACCGTAGTCTTACAGGTCGTCGTCCTGATGACGCTTTTTTTGTGTTAGCTGATTTGTGGACTCGGGAAGCTCAAATGGAAAAAGCAGCAGCAGGTCAAGGTTCTTTAGCAGGTGCTGAATATACAGCAATGTATGAACAAAATATTAGAGATGAATACGCTGAGGAAATTAGTCAATCAGAAACTAGAACTGCACGTGATTCGTTGCTTAAAGCATTGGGTGTTAGGTAATGGCTGTTGTCAAATCAGAAGAAATATTAGATGTAGTTTCTAATATTGATGGGATATATGACAGCGAAATTATGGAGCTTATTGCTTTAGCAATAGTTGAGTCTGAAAATGAACAACAAGCTGAAAACTACGACTTTGATGATGAACATTTTAGAAAGACTGGGGAAACTAGAGGACTTAGAGATCCGAAACGAGTAGATAGATCTTACGGGTTGTGGCAAATTAACTTTCTTCCTGCATATGGGGACGTTAGAGCAAGGTATATCAATAGCCAAGTAGAGGGAAATCCTTTAAAGTTTGAAAAACTTCACGGTATTGATTTAGTCACCCGAGAATCGTTGTTAGAGTTTTTCCACCCAAAACACGGCAAAGAAGAGTTGTTTAGACGTAACGTTATTGCTCTTAAATCTATGTGGAATCCGGGTTCAGGGTTTGGTCCGTGGGCTACACACCCTGATTACTCTAAACCAATTAGCAAACAAACTAGAAAAAACTATGAGGCTGCTTTAGAAACAGCTAAAGATGTTTTTGGTTTTACTGAATGGAATCCTTCTTCTGAGTATTTACAACTAGAAGAAGAACTTTTGCAATCTAAAAGCGATGAAGAAAAAAATCGTATTAGATCTCAAATGAAAGATGAATACGAACGTATTAAAGCTGATCCTAGATCAAATCGTCCTTTGATAAATCCTGAAACTACTCCTAAGTTGTACGATCAAGACCGAGAAGTTTATCTTGACATACATGGGACAGGCAAAGGGATACCTATAGACCTAGCACGTGGAAGTTCTGATATGGCTACCGACTCTGAGGAAATACAAGCTTCTGAATATGAAGACAAAGTAATGGCTGGTATATGGGGATGGATCAGCAATAACGATTCTTTAACTATCGATGGCGTTCACATTACAGACATTATTAATGACCCAGACCAGTACGGTTCGTTGCAACCGGGTACTCCTCAATATGACGAATGGGTATTTAATCTTCTTGCACAAACAGAGTATTACCAAAATAGTTGGGAAGGTCGTGCCCAACGTGATGCAGATTGGTACAAAGAAGGCCAGCATGAAACGTTTTCTGAACGACGAAAAAGTTTAATAGAAACAGAATTAGATTTAATACAAGGGTTAATTAAAGAAGCCCAACTTGATTGGACCGACGATCAAATTATGCAAGCAGCTAAGTTTGCATGGTTAGGCGGATGGGACGAAAACGATATAAGAGAGTTTTTAATATCAGGAGAAATGGGCGACCAAATGTTTGGTGGTCCGTTAGTTGATTTTGGGGGTCGAGCAACACCCGGTACGTTGCAAAACATTGGTCGTCAAGAAATTAAAGAAACATATAACGACTATTTTGTAGACCCAACTGAAAAAGATTTAGCTAATTGGGCGCAACAAATATTTTTATCTGACGACGGTGGAGCCACTGAGTTAGAACAACTACAAGATATGTTGCGTGAACAAGCTGCTGATTTATACCCCGGTCATGCTGAACGAATTCTTGCGGGGCGCACACCTTTGTCAATTTTAAATTCTTACGACACAGTGTTTACATCTGTTATGGGTTACAAACCTCAATGGCAGGGAGAACACATGGAAATGGGAGTTGATGTTTTAAGTCGTAAAGATACAGCAACAGGTTTTGCTAAGTATTTAAGAGGTACGCAAGAGTACGACAGAACGCCAAATGCCATTAACAAAGGATTTAGCGTGATAACCGACTTGAATCGGTTAATGACAGGAGTTGGCTGATGGCTTTTATAGACCCAGAGTTTTACCAAGGCAGTCCGCTGCAAGAAGAAATTGAAAACAGACGCAGACGTATGGGTATAGGGGCAGGTGACCAAGGCACTTTAACGCCAAATGCACCACCGTCTACTCCTAGACGTACAACACCAAGACCTACTGCGCCAACACCATTGCCAGATCCACCTTCAATTGAACCTTCTGCTCCGGTAGAACCAACTCCAATAAGAACCATACAACGAGAACGTCCAGTTTCTAATAACCGACTTGGGATAGACGAGTTTGTTAATTACCAAAAAGAATTAACAAACATGAGTGCACGAGCAACCATAGAAAGTTATTTTGGTTTATACGGTTTAAAAAATTTAGGAGATTTTGTTCAACAAAACATTATTGATGGCATTAGTGCTGAAGGCATGATGACCCAACTTCGATACGGGCGATCTGATGTGCCTCAGTATTTAGAAGATGGAACACGAAACCTTATGTATGTTGCTCCTGAAGTTAGAGCAGTGTATGACACTAGGTTTCCTGCTATGGCGCTTCGTCAAGAAAACAAAAAAAGTCGTATTACAGAAGCAGACTATATAGAAACAGAACGTGGTTATTTTCAAATAGCGCAAGCAGCAGGTTTGCCGGTTAATTTTCTTGAAGCTTCAGTAAATGGACAGACAGGAGTAACACGTTTAATTGGTAACGATGTCTCTTTGTCTGAATGGCGTACTCGTGTAACAAATGCAGAAGAAGCATCTCGTTTTTCTAACGAACCTGTGCGCGCAATTCTTGTTGAAGAGTATGGATTTACTCCGGGTGACATTACTGCTGCGTTTTTAGACCCTGCATCAGCAATAAGTATTGTTGAAGCTAGAAGAAACCTTGGGGCTGCTGGGTTAATGGCACAATCAAGCAACGTATTAGGCAGCGATCAAAGATTTAGCAGAGAACTATCTGATGCTTTACAACAAATGGATGTACAAGCACGAGAAATTTCGTCACGGATATCTCCTGTAGCTTCTTTGTCAAGTGGCATTTTTAGTTCTGAAGGTGTGACAGGCACACAATTAGGCGAAGCAACCTTTGGAACAAACGTAGATAGTCAAGCTGAAGTCCGTCGAGAAAGAGAACGACGCACTAGACAGTTTGCAGGACAAACAAATATGCTTGCTTCAAGTGAAGGTATTACTGGTATAAGAACTACTAGTACTTGACATAAACAATAATTAGTTTTAACCTAATAGGTGTTGGCCCCAAACGGGTGAGCTAACAAAAACCCCCCACCCAAAGTTCCACCGCTGCGGGTGCGTAAAGATAGGTGAGTGACATATGACAGATTCCGACTCCACTGGTTACAGTGATGCAGGTTCTGACAGTTCAACTGAATCGAAACCAAATTGGCGACGTGATTTAGAAAATCGTTTGAAAGATGCTGAAGCTAGAGCGTCAGCAGCAGAACAACGAGCTTCTTCTTATGAACGTCAAGATACTTTCCGTTCTGCGGGAATTGATCTTAACGATCCACGTGCTAAGTATTTTGTTAAAGGTTACGAAGGTGAACTCGATGCTGAAGCTATTCGCATTGAGGCCGAAGCAGCAGGTTTTATTACTGGTGACGCACCACCGATTAGCCAATCAGTCCCTAACGAAACGTTAATGGCTGAACAACGAATGCAAGCAGCCGGTGAAGGTGGAGATCCAGTGTCACCTATAGACCTCGAAGCCCGTATTAAAGCAACGAAAAGTCCAGATGAGTTGCGTGCTTTAATGGAAGGCGAAGGCGTTCTTTGGGGAGCGGCTCAGTAACTTGTAACACATAGCTAACGGAGTCCTTACCTATAAGGATTTAGTTGCTATGGCAGCACCTTCAGTAACAACCTCTACACTTGGCGATTCAGTAAAAACTGCATTCGATCAGGTTGCGTTTTTCGCTTTGCGTTCGCAGCCAATGTTCGAAATGATCGCTGATGTTAGATCAACAGCCCAGAGCCACAACGGTTCGGGTGTACAATTCACGTTCTACGCTGACATGGCGCAAGCAACTTCGGCACTCACTGAAAATAGTGATGTTACCGCTGTGGCTTTGACAGACAGTGCAGTAACCGTAACTCTTGCAGAGTACGGCAACGCTGTTATCACTAGCGCTAAGGTTCGTGGAACTTCATTCCTAAATGTGGACGCCGATGCAGCCAACATTGTTGGTTACAACATGGCCGATTCACTCGACAAAATTGTTTCCGACGTGGTAAACGCTGGCACCAATGTAGATTACAGTGGTGGCGCCGCAAACCGTGGAGCACTTACTACAGGCGACGAATACACTGCTGCTGATGGCCGTAAAGCCGTTGCACAGCTTCGCAGCCGTAACGCTCCGGGTTGGGAAAACAACAACTACATGGGAATCATTCACCCAGACGTGTCCTACGATCTTCGTAGCGATACAACGGTGACTGACGTTATCCAGTACCAAGTACAACAGGACGGCGCAGCTATTCGTGCAGGTTCAATTGGTACCTTTAACGGCATCATGTACATCGAAAACCCCCGTGCAGGCCTAATCGCCGACGGTGGTTCTTCTAACTTTGATGCGTACCAGACACTGATTTGCGGACGGCAGGGCGCTGCTAAAGCGTTCTCACGTGCATCAGGATTTGGGCCTGACCCAAGCATTGTTGTCGGTCCTGTGACTGACACCCTGCGTCGGTTCAACCCAATTGGCTGGTACCACCTCGTTGGTTACGGCATCTTCCGTGAAGACTGCCTGCAACGTGTGGAGAGCATCTCCAGCATTGGCGCTAACTCCTAGTTAACGTCAAACAGGAGTAGGGGGCCGGGTTTTTCCCCCTTTCCCCGGTCCCCTACACTCCTCTGCTATCATTTAAATCATGCCTAAAGTTAACGGAAAAAAATATCCATATACTGCTAAAGGAAAAGCTGCTGCTGCGGCTGCAAGGAAAAAGAAGAATGCCAAAACCAAGCGGTGATGTAACAATTAGGCCCAAACCAATTCAAGGAACGAGCAATACCAATGGCTAGTGGTCTTTATGTAGAAACATTCGAGGCAGCGTTAAAGAACGATCTTGCTCTTGATATGGACAACGACACTTTTAAGTGCATGTTAGTAACTGCGAGTTACACACCTAATTTTGATACCCACACAAACAAATCAGATGTAACAAATGAGCTTCCTGCTAGCGGTAATTACACTGCTGGAGGAAATACGCTTACCAGTGTGGCTATGACAAGTGGTTCTGGCTCAATTAAATGGGACGCAGACGATACTTCGTGGACAAACTCAACGTTGTCAGGTGTTGCTGGCGCAGTCATTTACGATGACACAGTAACTAATGACCGTTTGATTGCGTTCATAGACTTTGGGGGAGCGTTTAGCACTACATCAGGTACGTTCCAAATTCAATGGAATGCTGCTGGTATTTTTACTTTAGATCTAACCCCATAGGAGTTATAAATGCCTACCTCAAACTATCCAACATCTTTGGATACAACTTCGACACAGGTTACTCCTACGTCGTCTACAGATTTAGACGCTTCAGGGTTTGAACACGATGAAGTTCATGGTGCTGCTTCTACTGCTTTAATTGCTTTAGAAACAAAAGTTGGTATTAGTGCTTCGCCTGCTGCTTCAGCATCGAACAATGCTGTGTTGACGCATACAGGTACAGGTACTACAGCGTGGTCGAACACGATTACTGGTTCAACAATTGCTGGTACTACTCTTTCAGGAGCGGT
>CEQP01165076.1_pt1 | contig 11427 bp, 1 predicted proteins | sample 356291 | NCBI WGS metagenome assembly CEQP01 (sample SAMEA2621221, study PRJEB7988) | marine metagenome | isolation source: saline water (ENVO:00002010), including | reverse complement strand
CCCCTGACAAGCCGTACACGCTCGGCGCCAGCGGTTTTCGACGGTACAGAGCCAGCAGACCCACAGCAAGACCCACTCCGGATCCAAACCCCTGAATCGCCGTTGAAGGCAAGTCGGCCATCGCGTAGCCCTTTGTCGAAAATGCATGTGCGCCTTCTCCTGCGCTCACGTCAAACGACCGGACTGCGTGCCCACGCACAAACACGCCGCGCAAATTTCGAAGACTTGCGTACACCAGCACCGATCCCGCGTAGAGCTGCGTTGCCCAAGGCGTTGAGTGCTGCGCTTCTTTTTTTGCAACCACCTTTTCCTCTGGCGTGTCAACAAATCCGGCGTACGTTGCTTGCACGCCAGCAGTGGCCATCAGCAAGGCAAAAAAAGCGTCTGCAGATCGCGTGCTCGCACTGCCAACATGCTCTCCCAAAATTGCCACCGCAATCAGCGCCGTCAGCGACAAGAGCCACTGCGTCTGACCCGTCAGGCCGTACGCTTCGCTCAAAATTGCCGGCGACGCCAGCATCAGCGTGAACACCATGCCCGATGCCCGCAGGCTGCTGGGAACGTCCACCTCCTGCAAATCGAGCGCGGTCAAGGCGTCCGCAACCAACGACGCAATGAAAAATTGCGCCGCCGCTGCAGTGTGAGAGGGCATCCCTTGCAGAGTTGTTCATTCTCTACTTTTGTTTGCCACCCTAATTTACCGCGGAAATGGATTTAGGCCGCCAACACTCTCTCTACCTGCTCGCAACGCCGACTTCCAGACGCGGCAATCAGTTCGCCAAAGGCGTCCTTCTCGTCCTGATTTTCGTACATGTGCTTGCACCGCGCTTCCGTAGCCTTCGCCTGCGCCATCTGCGAACGACCCAACTCTCCGCGCTGGCGCTGCCGCAATGGCAGCGGCTCCGAAAGCGCCAGAAAGATGGGCGTCAACAGCCGGGTGTTGGCGTCCCACGCACTGCGCTGCAGCGCCGCCGACACAATCTTGTCGCTCCGCGCGCCCATGCCGTCATTCTCTGCTTCCGTCTGCAACGGGTGAATCGCCTTGAGCGTTCGCTCCACGCCATCCTTTTGCGTCACGTCCGCCGCAGAGCTAATGCGCAACGAAAGCGGCCCCTCGTTTCGTACTGCTTGCACCTCCACCCCTTCCACGTGAGCGCCCATGCACAAGGCGGCCACCTGCCGCATTTGGTGCGGCTTCACTCCCACCAACGCCCCCCGCGCCTTCAAACCAGTTTCCAAGTTGCCGACCATCCACGGGTCCAGCTGCGGACGCCCAACATTCTTCCAGCTGTCAACCTCCGACGCCGGACATTTTGCTGCGGGCTTCAGCCCATCGTTCATCTCGCAATGGTGCTCGTAGCTGGCTTTGACCGCATTGTCAAAGGCATCACGTGTCCGATACCGCTCTTTCCAGTTGAGGTTGTGCGAGCCGTGTGCTTCCAAGATTGCCTCGAGCAAGCACGCAAGCTGCGGCCGCATGCGCAAAATGCCCCGCACAAACTTTTCGCCCGTTGCCGTCTCCTCCTCCTCGCCCATCAAGGCAAGCGCTTTCAATCTGAAATTGACCGCGTTTCGCTCGCCCTCCTTGTAGCGACGCACCGCCCGCGGCAACCGCTTTGCAAAGACTGGCTCCAGCATCTCTTCGTTGATGCCCCAAGAACTAACGTACATGAGATTCAACATCACGCACGCGTCGCTGGTCAGCAACAGCTCGTCTGCCGTCACGCAAGGCTGCAAATCTGCCTGCGACGTCGCGCCGTAGAGTTCCAAGACGTCGAAAAAGCGCTTCGTGGGCGGCTCACCGCAATCCGTCTTTTTCAGTTGTTCACACAAGAGCGCCAAACCGTTTGCCAGCCCCCAAAACGTCTTTCCGTTCTCCAACGCTGTGGCAAACGGATTGCACACCACGCTTGCAACACAGGACCGACGCCACAGCGGCTCCTTCATCAGCGCCATGTTCTCCTCGCTGGCACACGGCAAGTATGCCCGACCCGACACAGTTGAAAGCTTCTCGGGATGCCGGACGCAGAGACGGTGCGACGGATCGGCCGTAGCCTCAATGTCAGGAGGAAGCTGCTGCGTCCAAGCAGACACTGGAAGGACCATCAGCTGATCGACCGTGTCTTCCTCTTGCCGACCTAGCTTCTCTCGCACGGTTTCAAGCGCGCTCGTGTAATCCTCAAGACCTGCGTGGAGTCCAGGCGTCAAATTGTGCGGCACTCCCGCCGTCTGACGCGGAATCACGTCAAAGGTCTTGCCGTCTGCAAACTCAAACACCCACTTTTCAGCCACAGCCTCGGCCAGCTCATCCGCCGCTCCCTGACGCAGCATCATGCTGCCGTGGTGACGCTTGTCGCTGCGATAATTGTGTGCCAACAGTCCCGGCGGGGAAATTCCGTGGTCGATCCGCGAACCGTACTGCCCTGCCCACGCCGTGCCCACAAAATCTGGGTGAATGTTGCAAAGCCCGCCATAGTAGACCTCGTACACCGTAAAGTTGCCGGCCGTGGTGTTGTCTGCAAGCGACAGCCGTTTGGAGGATGCAATGTTGGAGTTTACGATGCCCGCCGTGATGCTGGAACCAACATCGTCAATGTACGACGCTTGCGACATGCCAGCCCACAGCAAAGCCCGCTTCTCCAACACCGTCAAATTCAAGTTTAAGACTTCTGGCAAACGAATTGCTCCGTCCGCGCACGTGTGCAGCGCCACCGCGCATTTTGTTTCGCCAGTGCTATTGAAGGCATCAAAACCATCGTGATCCCACCCTTCCAAGACTTCAATGCCAACGTCCGTAATTGTCATCAGCGGCAGCGGCTCACTGTCCATAATGCCAGGCGCGTCCCGCAACGGATTCGGAGATTCTTCCGGAAGGGCAATGTGCTTCGCCTCGTCGCCCCGCCGGGTCTTGCCAATCGGCCAAACCCGAATTGCCTCATTCATCGCAAGGCCCACCGCGAGCGCGGAGTTGTCAGAGCACTTTGGCTCCCCCCGCAATTTTGGTTGCTGGCTGCTTCCACACACCTCGCTTACGGGTATTGGGCCCACGCTCGGTGTGGCCAAAAGGCCCTTCTCCTTAAGCTCGTCGGCAACAAATGTGCACCACTCGTATTCCATGCCGCCCATGGCATTCACGTGATGATGCGCCACCGGCATGATCATTCGCATAGAAAGGAGCGACCGCGTAATGCCAGAAACGTGCGGCAGCATCGCCCGACCAGAATGCTGCTCGATTACATTCGAGTATCGCATAAACTGCTGGCTCATTTTCGCGTCCGACATGCCCGTGCACTTTTGTTGCAAGCAGTGCATCCAACTCATTCGCTCTGCAATGTTTGGCGATTTTGCAAGTCCTTCGCGAACGTCCGGTTTCAGCTTGCACGACGCGGAGCTCCATGCAATCACCAAGTCTCGCCGTCGCTTCAGCCGCGTCGGCCGACCCACCGAACACGCCAGCAGCAGCGTGTTACGCTCCTGCCCCCGCGTGCGTTTGATGCCACACGCCGTGTGCTGAACGATTTCACACTCCGCGTTCTTTGTTGCAAACGCACGTTGCAGATGCAACGCCAAAAGTTCTGGCGTGTCTGCCGGTGTACGGCCAACCAAGGGCACCAACGCTTGCGCTGATGAGACTGCAGCTTTGCCGGCAATGTGACGAATCACCTCATTTTGCGCCACGCTGGAATACCCTGCCGCCTGACGCTCCAGCGTGTCTTCTGCAGCCTTACGAGCGTCTGCCTGCGACCGCGCCACCAACATCTTGAGCACCGACGCGTCGTCCTTCTTCAGTGCCCGCGACCACCAGTCCAGCAGCTGCGCCGGGTCGCTCGACGCAGCAGACGCCTGACCCTTGCCGCTGCGACGACGCTTTGTGGCAATGACGTCGTCGTCTGCCTTTTCCGAATTGGCCACCGCCTCTTCCACTGCCGTCTGCTCCTGTTTTTTCGCTCCCGCCTCTGCTGCCGCGCAATTCGCCTGCAACTCCTCCACGTGCGATTGCATCTTTCTAAATTCTGTCTTCATTGCAGTCGTCATCGGAAAGGTCTTCACGTACTCCTGCCGCACCATTTCAAGCTGCTGCTCGCCCAACTCCAATGCCTCTTTCGCCTTCTTCACCTCGTCTTCCCACTTTCTTTGCTCCGCTTGAAGCTGGTTTTTTCGCCGCAACCGAGCGCGACGCGTAAGCTCCTGACGAGCATAGGCTTCCAGCACAACCGCAACGTGGAAATCCACGTCCGTCAACGGTTCGTGTGTCGTTGGCTGCAAGAGAACACGACGCCCCCGCGCATCGCTCATAATGTAAACAATCAGAAACATGGACGCCCACACCGGATCGTCGTCGTACTCGCCAGGGTGCACAATCGCTCGACACAAACCTTTGAGCTGAGCGTTGCTGTAGCCCATGACGGAGCTAATTCTCTGATCGTCCAACTCCGACCGCGCAAGCCTCTTTGCCTCTGCCACAATCGACCCCATGCTCAATTTGGTCGGCATGCTATTGTAGAGCAACAACGACGAGGTTGTACAAACAAAGCTCTCACAACTGCCGAGCTCTCTCCAATCGCAATCGCTTAAAAGAACCAGCCCCGCAGGAACAACCGCGTTTGTAGCCATCGGATCCACAACCTTCCACCCCGCATTGGGGTACGAGTCGTGACGACATCCATTACGACGCACAAATCGCTTGAGAAGCGCCATCGTCAGCTCGCAGCTCACCATCTGCGCAGCTGCCGCCTGACCAATCGCTGCGTAGTTCCGCGATGTCTGGGGCGACGACGCTTCCGTCTTCTTCTTGTCCGTCACCGCCGCCTGCACCGCGTTGGACTTTTGCGCATTCTGCGTAAGCCGGTCGTACATCATAGGAGCGGTCGCCCCCCCAAGCAGCGACACTGGCTCCGCATTGTGCGCCCCCAAATCCTTCGACTTGAGCGCCAACACGTGATTCATCTTCAACTGCTCCTCCTCCGAAATTCGAACGCCCGGTCCTTTGCAGCTTGCGCCCCCACGCGAGCCCCGTTCGGCCACATTTTTGCGCTGCTTTTTGCCGCGCATCTCAGCTTCCGCTTTCGCTTCTCGAATACGTCTTTTGCATCGGTCTTGGACAGGAGAGCTTGTCGTGCACGGCCGCGCCGTCCGAGACGCCCGCTGCACTTTCGATTGGTAAAACTTGGAAGAGCCACCCTTTCCTCCAGCGCTCGACGCTTGCTGCACATCGTCATGCGCTCTTTGCTGCAACGTCTCGCTGGACCCCCCAATTGCGTAAAGCCCGCCTTGCGCGACCGACGCCCCTTCCAACATCCCAAGCGTCGGCGACGCGGGGGCGTCCTCGGGCTCCGGCTCCTCTCCAAACATGGCGAGCATCGCCTCCGTGGGCGATCCCCTCTGGGCGACGCTCGCACCCATCAATTCATCCTCGTCGTACTCCTGCAAAAGCGCCACCGTCGGACTGAGGCTACGCTGCTCCGAAACTCTTGTGAGCATCTCAACCTGCTCTGCTGACCAGTTCTTCCCCCGCTAACTCGTCTTTTCAAGTTCAGGGCTAGCGGCGATTGTGTTGTTCTCAAACAGACCTTTTTTTGTCAAACTAAAATTGCTTGTTCTTTTCTACTCGTGGGTTGCCCCGCTCTCCCTCTCTCTCCCACGTTTTTTTTCAGTCGCGCACGTCGCGCTGCTCCGTCACCTCCTCCACCACTTCTTCGCCAAGATCGTCGAGCAAACCACATCCGCCTTCGTCCATCAAAAGCGCGTCCATTTCTTGGTTTTGCCGACGCTTCTTTGGCGCCGGCGCGCCGTCCTCGACACCCTTGCCAGTCTTCCGCGCCTTGGCATCTCGCGCCTTCCGTTCCACCTCCTCGTACGACATTGGCTGAGCCCGCGTCATCCCAAGGTTCTTGTAGCGACCAAGGTTCATCTCGGATGCAGCCTCCACAACGCGAGCGTTGATGCAAAGCGGCATGTCCACAAACGCACGAATCACAGAGTCGCTCATCGACGTGCCCGCAATCATTCCACGCGACTTGAGCGCGGAGACTGCATGCCGCAGCCAGGTGTCGTAGCTCAAAAGATCGCCGGTCACACCGCGCAAGTCCCGACCGCCAAGTCGCGCCGCAATGTACCGCGTGCGATCCGCTTCCGTCGCCTGTTTTCCAAGCGCACGCGACACGTGTTCCAGCGAAATTTCCATATCTTCATTGTCGCCTTCCGCGCCCACGTCAAACGCTTCCAGGTCCGGCAGCCGCTTGCTGGCCACGTGACAGGTCACCGTCTGCCGATTGTGCTCGTGAAAGCCAACGTAGCGCGTTGTCAGCTGAGGCAAGCGCTTCACCGACAAGTCGAGATTCAGCGTGTCCTTGTACTTGGCCATTGCAGCTTCCACGTGTTTCTGCATCGAAGGGTTGTAGAAACGGCTCGCCGCATCCAAGGTCAGAGCAATCGACGTCACGTCGTACGAAAACGGAATGGTGTGCAACCCGTCCCCCATCTCACCTTCCGCGTCGATTGTCCGCTTGCCCTGCTGCTGCGCATTGTCCACCGCCGCCTTCGCCGTCTCCGTCCGCGTCCCCGTCGGACCGGGCACGCCCTTGCTAAACTTTTCTTGCAAGCGCCGCAGCCCAGGCACAGTTGTGCATCGAAGCATCGACTCCGCGTGGAATGCCAAGTGGTCCATGATTGCGCCCACGTTGATCTCCACCGCTCCGTCCACCAAACGCAACGGCGGGCTCACCGTGATGCGGTTCGACGTGAGCACGTCCACAGCCCGCAGCCTGCCGTTTTGCACCAACCAGTCCATCCGTCGCTGAGCTTCTGTGTTGAACTCGCTCGCTTCCGGACGTCCAAGCGACTCCAAATCGCCGAAACACGCATCCTCCTTCTCCACAGTGCGCACGCCAACTTTGCCCATCACGTTCTGAGCATTCGGCATCTCGCTGCCGCCATCTGCCACAAACGCCTTGTCCACCTGGTGCTCGTAGCTCACGTCCGGCTCCTCGGGACACCGGCGTTGGTTGTCCTCTGACGCACACACGTAGAGCTGGTCGCGCAACCCCTCAATGTGAAACCCAAAAATCTTGACCACGCCTTCTGCCTGCGAACGGACAATTGTTGACGCAAAGGAATGCCAAGACCATCCCTGGTCGTTGCCACGACGTCCCTTGTTTGATAGCCAAGCAAGGTCGTACTGTGCTGCGTGACCCTGCTCCGCCTGCCCCTTTTCGCGGTATTGCACCGTCTTTGACGTACCAAGGTGCGCCGCCTTCTTTGAGAGGTGCTTGATCGACACTGGGCTGCCCTTGCACCACTGCAGCAACGCCTGCGTTGCGTAGAGCATCGATCCCTCCAAAAACGTCGGGAAAATCTTGCTCGCTGAAGTTGCTTGCGCACTCTCTGTCACCGTCGCGTTGCGCGTTGCGTCTTCAATCTCCATTACGTCACTGCAGTAGGGGCATTCGTCCACATTGTGATCCTCGTGCTTGCCCAACTTGCATTTTTCCGGCCCGCGTCCCTCCCCCGCGCAGGTGAGGTGGTAGGGGTGCTTCCGAATCCGCTCCCAGTTCATGCTCACTGGCGGCGGCAGACCATTGTCCACGTCCTCCTCCTCTTCCACGTTCACAACCTCCATCTCTGCTACGTCGCTCGGACCTTCATTGCGCGGACCCTGCTGTTCCTTTGAAGCGGCACTCTTTTTTGAGGGCTTGTCTTTGCTCACCTGCGCGCAAATGCTCTCAATCTGCTTCATCGGGTTGCGCATCTTACCAGAATTTTGCGCCGACTTTTGGCACTGAAGTCGATACATTGACGTTTCTTTGCGCTTGTTCTTCAAAAACTCGTGCCGCTGCCACACCTCGCGCATCGTCGGACCGTTGCCAGACATCATGCCTGCAAACGATGTCTCCGTCACTCGCTCCGACCCCGCCAGCGTCCCTGTTTGGTTTGCCTTGTCCGGGTCTTGAGTAAGACGCTTCTTGGGCTGCTTCTTGTTGCCCACAGAGTCTTCCACCTCCACATCCTGCTGCATCGGCTGCACTGGCTGCACTTGCTGCACTGGCTGGTCCGACTGGTTGCGCGGATCAAACTCATCGAATTGCGCCGAAAAGCTATCCATCGCCGGAGGCTGCGTGTTTGCCACGTGCTGCGCGCTCATCGGGGCCGACATCCCGCCAACTTCCGCCCGCACCCCACCCGTCTGCGCATACTGCTGCTCCTTTTTGCTCGCCTCCTCCTCCACCTTGTCGCACTCGTCGCTCGTCGGCGCTTTGCGAAAATAGTCGCTGAGTCGAAACCCAAACGCTTCCGCTGCCGCCGTCATTGCGTTGATTGCAAACGACGACGTGCCCACCGAGTACTCAAGGCTCATGCTCCACGAGTACAAGATGATCTCCATTGTCGGCTGCAGGTACTGCACGCAGTTCCACATCTGCCGCGGGTTCCACGGCTGCGGCTTTCCGTTTGGCAACGGCCGGCCCGCTTCCGTATTCAGCGACGGCTGCTTGTAGAAAAAGACGTGCCCCACCGCGTTCATGCACGTGTACGTGATGCAATTCTCAATCCGCTTCTGGTTCTTGCGCGGCGACGGCATTGGCAGGTTGTACTCCTTGTCCAGCATCTGCTTGTCCAGGTACTCCCACACACGCAACGCGTACGCCATGTCTGGCTGCAGGAAGGAATTGTCCTTGATGAGCATGCGCAACCTTCCCGTCAAGGACATGAGCATCCGGAACTTTTTCAATCGCTTCCGCGGCTCTGGCCGCGACAAGTGACGCTTCAGCTCCGCTTCGCTGCGCGACCGACTGTGGAGCACGCGGACAAAGCAGACAATCGTGCGGTCCATCATTGCAGCCTTCACCTCCGAAGGCTCCTCCTTGCCCTTGGTGTACGCGCCGCCACGGTTGGTCAGCACCGTGTGTGTCTCGTCGTGTGGCGTCATCAGCTTTGCCGTCTGCTGCAGTGTGCTGCCATCCTCCCGCATCACAGGAATCGTGCGCATGTACACAAACATTCGCTTGAGCAAGATTTGCTTCCAATACTCGATGCGCTGCCCGCCGTCGGCGTCGGTCAGCTCGTCGAGCATCTCATCGTACATGCAGTTGCACCCATTGTTGGCGTCCATCTGACCGTTCATACCCGCCTTGGCCGACGCGGGGCCCGACGACACCACCCAGCCCTTGGGAAAAATCGTCTCCAATCGTTCTGTGCGAAGCGTTTTTGCTGTGCCCTTCGGGCCGCAAAAGAGTAAAAGCATTGTCGACGCTGCCCACTGCTCAAAGCAATGCACACGCAGCTCCTGCATGTGACGCCAATCCTGACCGTCAATGAAGCAGTCGTCCTCCATGAATCGGTCGCAAAAATCTTGAATCGAACCAAACACGGTGCGATCCGAATCCACTAGCTGGTTGTCCAGCGCCCACGCAACGCTTGCCGTCGGGTATCCGCACGGCATGTCTGCCATCTCGGCATTCAACCCGTCGTGGCACGCTCTCCATCCAGTGGGAATCGTCTTCTTGTCCGCGCGGGACGAGAATGCCGTCTCCTCCCGGTCAATTTGCAGGTAGGTCACGTCTCGCATCACATTATTGAATCGCGTGTTGAACGCATTCTTCTCTGCAATGAGCTCTGCAAAGTGATCACGATTGTCCTCCACTGCAACTTCGGCAAAATTCTTGTTCTCACCACTCCGCAACCTCGTGTTGATTTGTTCGAGCCGCTTCTCCTCTTCGTGCACCCAATTCGCAATGATCTTTTCGTACACCTTGCCCGTGTCCGCACCAATGCGCTTCAAAATTTGATGCGGCTCAAAAATCATGGCGCCATCTTCCTCGTCGTGATTGTTGTAAAATGCAAGCCGGTCCGCCGTGCGAGTGACCGCGTCCACGTCCGTGCTGTCAAACGATGTCACCGACTCTGCCATCGCCTGCACCAACTTTTCCGTGTAAGGGTCGACTTCGGTCATCATGTTTTTGAAGCGATCTGTCAACGACGGTGCGTCCCTGGGCAAGTCTGGGTGCTTGAGCTCGCGAAACAACTCCAGCAACTCGGGGCCCGGCACGGCGGTCCCCGTGCCTTGCCGCGGCAGCGGACACTCGATGATGCTGCGCAACGCCGGGTCCGTCTGAAACCAGAAGCACTTTTTCTGCTGCACAATGTCCGGCGGCGCAAACTCGCCCGACACTTCGTCAAAGTAATTCGCAGGATCCTGCACTTCGTCGCACACGTCGCCTGGCGTACCATCCAGATTCACCAAGCCGCAGCACAGGCCGCTCTTTCGCTTCCCGTTGAACAAAAACTCGGGCGACAACGGGTGCGTGCCGCCCAGCCCGTCAGGGTCCTTGTCCATGCGCTGGTCCAGCACGCCCAAGGGCATCTGCTTCTCCATGTCCCGCACGCACGGGATTCCCGGATGCTCCGACGTCTTGCCCGCAAGCGACGGGAGCATCCGCATCAGCTGCGATTCACGGTCAATCTGCAGGTATTGGGTGCCCATGTGATGCTCAAGACGAACGTTTGTGAATCGTCCACCACACATTTTCCGCGCTCGAGAATGCTCTTGCATCGTGGATTGACGCCGCATGTCGTTTGGACAGTGCGCCATCCCGCTCGCTTGCGACGTCACCGCATTCTCGTCCATCAGCCGACGCACCAGCTCCGTCACCGAAAACTGCTCGTCAAACACGAGCAGCCACACGCGCACAAAGTCGTGCCCCGTGTGATCCCGGTTTGGAAGCTCTTCATAGCAAATCACGTACATGGGCATCGAATACGCGTGGTTTTGAGGCGACACGTACAAGTATCGAAAGACGCGACTCACCTTCTTCGGCGTCTTGGGACGCCCGCTCTCGTCTCCCCCAGCCGCCGTTGCCGCTTGCTGCGCGCGGTAATCTTCCTCGTGACGACCGCTCGGCCACCCCTTGGACATGCCCGTGAAGCAAAGCGAGAGCACCGCAGCAATGTTTGTCGCCCGCGTCGGGTTGACCTCGGGCGTCACCCAGTGGTAAAACTTGGTGCCGTCCGGCGCAAAGCAAGCCTTTGGAATGTTCCAACACATGCAGCGCTTGGGGATGCAGCGGTTGCCCGCTTCCGTAAACTCCAGCCACGGCGACGTGGTCGTCATCCCTTGCCGAAAGACGGGCGGGTTGGCTTCCACATTGTCACCCATGTGCTCCGGATTGTACTCCGATTCGAACTGCGCTGCACTAAAATGTCCCGCCTCGTACGTCACCCGCGCCCCACTCGGCGCCGCTCCTCCTCCCTCGCGCTCTGGCCCTTCGTTTCTTGGACCTCGGTGATTCACGGGCACCGCACCGTGGTCGTCGTCAAACCCCTCAACCCTCCCAAGCGGGCTGTGGCTGCTCCCCGCCTCTTCCTGCGCCTCCATCGCTCCGCGGCGCGCGCCTTCCGGGTTGTAGAAAAACGGCTGGTACGCTGCGCCAGCAA
>CEQP01105601.1_pt1 | contig 11430 bp, 7 predicted proteins | sample 356291 | NCBI WGS metagenome assembly CEQP01 (sample SAMEA2621221, study PRJEB7988) | marine metagenome | isolation source: saline water (ENVO:00002010), including | reverse complement strand
AAAACACAAGATCTAAATTCCTCAGCATTAGGTGAGAATAAATTATCCTATTTTAGAATGGATGGTCGTATTCTCTTTGATATTCAAAAAGAAATTGAGAAAGGACATAATCTTGATTCATATAAATTAGATAATGTAGCTTCTCATTTTATGAGAGGAAAACTAAAACAAATCGAAGGCAATAGAATCAAAGTTTCAACAATTGGTCATTTAAAAACTGGAGATTTTATCTCATTTAGTCTTCATAGTAACATTGGTGAAGAACCATATAATGATGGACAAAAGATTAAGATTCAGTCTATTCAAAAAGAATATATATTTCTAGAAGAGCCATTAAATATTGAATTTAATAATTATGATAAAATAGAATGGTGTTTAAATAAAGACGATATTACTCCTCAAGATATTTTTGATAAGCATAAAGATCAAGGCCCAAATGGGGCAAAAGGAAGAGCAGAAGTAGCAAAATATTGTATTCAAGATTGTGAATTATGTATTAATCTTCTTCTTCTTTTAGATATTATTCCAAATAATTTAGCGATGGCTAATGTATCCTTTGTACCAGCTTCTTATATTTTCTTACGGGGCCAAGGTGTGAAGGTTACATCTGTTGTAACCAAAATGTGTTCACAAAGGACAACCTTAATACCAGAATTAATCAAAATTCCAAATCTAAATACTTATGTGAGAATGGCTAAGGATGAAATACCTATAGAGACTATTAAAGATAAAATTATAGAAGATTCAGGTTGGAGGAAACCGGATCCATGGGAATTAGAAAGATGGTGTAAGTTAATTATGAGAAAAGATGATTACACAATTCCAGGATATGAAGGGGCTATCGTATTAGATCCAACTCCAGGGATATATTTAGATGATCCAGTAACAGTTTTAGATTACGCGTCACTATATCCTTCATCGATTATTGAGAAAAATATATCACATGAAACACTTATTAGTGATAGTAAAATAAAAGAATTAGAATTAGTTGAAAATGATGATTATCATAAAATTGAGTATGATAATTGGATTTATAAAGGAAAGGGTACAGGAGATACAATTATTAAAGAATTAGATGAAAAAGATCCAAAAATTACATGTTATTTCTTAACAAAGGATTATATGAAGAAAAATAATATTGGATCTATGGGAATTATTCCAAAAGTTTTATCACACCTTTTAGATGCGAGGAAGGAGACCAAAGCACGTATGAAAAATGAACCAGATGATTTCAAAAAGAAAGTATTAGATGGATTACAATTGGCTTATAAGGTAACTGCTAATTCTGTTTATGGACAACTTGGGGCTAAAACAAGTACAATCTTTAAGATGGAGTTAGCGGCATGTACAACTTCAATTGGAAGAGAAAGGTTAACCGTTGATGCTAAAAATGGTGTCAAGATGTGGGCGAAAGATAATGGTTATGAAGAGCCAGAAGTAGTATATGGAGATACAGATTCAGTATTTGTTAAATTTAGTAGAAGGAATAAAGAAGGTAAATTACTTGAAGGAAAAGAAGCTTTAGAGCATTGTATTAAATGTGGCGAAGAGTCTGGTAAATATATCAAGGATTTTATGAATAGTGAGGGAAAACAACCTCAAGTTCTTGAATATGAAAAAACATTTTGGCCATTTATCTTAATTTCTAAAAAAAGATATACGGGAGACAAATATGAATTTAATACAATTGATAAGAAGCGGACAGCAATGGGTATAGTTTTAAAAAGAAGAGATAATGCCCCAATTGTAAAGTATGTATTTGGTCATGTGATTGAGAAAATTATGATAGAGAAAGATTTTGATGCTACGGTTGAGTGGTTAAAAGAGACGTTAGTTAAAATTAGAAAAGGTGAATTCCCTATCTCTTACTTTGTAATATCTAAATCATTGAGGGGATATTATAAGAATCCACAGAGTATTGCCCATAAAGTATTAGCTGATAGAATGGCTGAACGTGATCCAGGGAATAAACCAAAAGCCAATGATAGGATTCCTTATGCTTATATTAAAATTGATGATGAGAAGGAGTTCATTAGGTATAAAATGAAAGATGAAAAAAAAATAGTCGGTTATAAAAAAGTAAAAAAGAAAATTCAGAATGGATTTTATAAAAATGGAAAACCGAAATTCTCAACTATTTATGAAGATGGTGAACCTAAATATAAAACAATTAAAGTTGAAGATAAAACACAACCTATATACAAAAAGAAAAAAATTTTACAAGGAAATCGAATTGAACATATTGATTTTATTAAAAAAAATAATACAATGATTGATTATGAATTTTATATTACAAATCAAATAATGAATCCAGTGAAACAAGTATTAGACTTGGAAATGGATTCTTCTGAAACAGAAAAATTATTTATACATTAATATAAATGGATTATGAAATTACAAAATGTGGTATAACAAGTTTTTTTATGATGATCATAATTGTATTAATTCAGGCTTATTTTATACAAATATTATTGAATAGAGTCTGGTATAAATTATGGTGTTGCGGTGATAAAACTAAGTCTAAAGAAATAACATATGAGGAATCATTAATGTTATTAATATTATTTAAGATATTATTCTAATTTAATTCTTATTTTTTTTTCTATATTATTGTATAAAAATATGGGAGGAGGATTAATGCAACTAGTAGCTTATGGCGCTCAGGATATATACCTTACGGGTAACCCTCAGATTACTTTCTTTAAAGTTGTCTACCGCAGACACACGAACTTCTCAATGGAGGCTATTCAGCAGACTTTTAATGGCAATATTGCCGTCGGTGGATCTACTGTGACTTCGACTATTTCCCGTAATGGTGATTTAGTTTCAAATTTATGGTTAGACGTAGTTATGCCAACCGTAACGACGCAAGCCGACTCCTTGTCGAACTCCGATCATCACACTGCATCATACATAAACTGGGTTAACAATACCGGACATGCTTTAATTAAAGAATGCGAACTAGAAATCGGTGGTCAGAGAATTGATAGACACTATGGTCATTGGCTCGATATTCAAAATGAATTATATGATCACGATGAAAAAGATTGGATCGGACTTAATAAACATTCTGCGGCTCGGCCTTACTTACTATCTGGTCCAAGCGGCGATAATGTATCCCCCAAACTGTTTAAACTGTATGTCCCCCTTAAATTCTGGTTTTGCGCTAATCCAGGTTTAGCCCTTCCTCTAATTGCCCTTCAATATCATGAGGTAAAGATTAGGTTAACAACTAGAGGAATGTTGGGTTTAATCAACACAGACGGCAACTTAGTGAATCCAGCTGCTGCACCCACGGTTCAGCTATGGGCAGATTATATCTATCTTGACACTGATGAGCGTAGACGCTTTGCCCAGGTTTCTCATGAGTATCTTATTGAGCAGGTCCAGAGAGAAACTGGTTCCACGGCAATGACGAAGAAGCTAAATTTTAATCACCCAATAAAAGAGCTTATCTGGGTTGTACAGGATAATACGCGTATTACTGAGAATAATTCTACGGATACTGGAACGATTACGTCGGGTGGTGCCCACAGCATTAATCCAGTGCCAGCAGCTCCCTGGAATGGAGCTCTTGGTAAACATATCAAAAATGACTATTTCAATTATACAACTAATGTTCTCGGTGATATTGAAGAGATTGGGGGACAACATTCCGTCGAAAGCTTTGGTACACTTAGACTTAAATTAAATGGCCATGACCGTTTTGCTCCCCGTAAAGCTTCATACTTTAGAACATGCCAGCCCCAACAAGCTGGTCACAAGATTCCTTCTAAACACATTTATTCTTATTCTTTCGCCCTTAAACCGGAGGAGCACCAGCCTTCTGGAACTTGTAACTTCTCTCGTATTGACAATGCTCAACTAAATTTTACATTTGGAACTACCCCTAGCTCATCAACTACCACTGTATACGCCATTAACTATAACGTCCTTCGTATCATGTCTGGCATGGGTGGATTAGCATACTCCAATTAAATCTTTTACTATAATTTTTAACTATAATTTTAACATATTATAAATTTAAAATATAATACTATTTATAAATATGTATAAGTTTAAAAATAATGAACTTAAGTTAACTTCTATTAATCTAACTAATGAAATTAAGAAAGGAAATCCATTACTAACAAATAAAGATATTACCATTTTTAATAGTTCTGTTTTGCCTATTAAGAATAGTAGTTATTTCCTAATAGCTAGTAGAGGCTGGTATGGTAATATAAGAAGCTGGGATGGTATTAATTTTCTCATCTTATCAATTTTTAATAAAAATTATAAAAAAATTGCTCAAAACATTATCGATATTGATTTAACACTTTTAAGAGAAAAATCTTTAGAATTTAAAGAATTTAAAAAAAGAGTTATTGAACATCAAAAGACGGTTTTAGAAGGACCAGAAGATCCTAGATTATTCTATTATAAAAATGATATCTTTGTCTTAGTTAATGAAATAGATGATATTAAGAAAGATCCCCGTAAAAGATTAATGTATCTATCAATGGTTGATATTGAAACATTAAATTATAAGACTCCTAAAATGTTAGTTTGTGAGTCTTTATCAAGTAATTTTGAAAAGAATTGGGGACCCTTTACCTATAAGAATAAATTACATATGCTTTATGATATTAATCCTTTAAAAATTATGGAAGTTGATACTCAATTTAATTGTAAGATGGTTGTAAATAAGAATGATAAAATTATTAGTAAGATTGAGGATAGTTTCGGAGATTTACATTTTCATATGAGGAATAGTAGTAATTTAATACCATTTGGTACTAAATATCTAGGATTAGGACATGCTGTATTAGATTATAAGAATTCTACAGATCTTAATAAATTTTTAATACCTGATTTCGATAAATCCGACTATACAGATAGTGATAAAGATTATTTTAAACGTTATTTTAAATTATACTTGGGGTTTTTCTTTTGTTTAGACATGAATAAAAAAGAAATTACGAAGCTAAGTCCTTTCTTTCAATTACCAAGTATGGAATCAAAACAAGAATTAATCTTTTTCCCTACAACAATATATGAAGACAATAATAAATTCTTGAATATATCCTATAGTTTAGGCGATAATCGTTCATATGTATGTAAATTACATAGTGAAGTAATTAAGACTTCATTGTATGAAAAAAATAATATTGATATGCATATGAATTTTAATATTAATACCAATTATTATTTGGAGTTATTACGGACATTAAGAATAATTCATAATTATTCTCCGAAAGATTATAATTTATTTGTTGGTGATTCAAATAAAAGAGGGAAAAAAACAAAATCTAAAAGTAAATCTAAATCTAAATCTAAATCTAAATCTAAATAAAAACCGACACATCAATAAAATTATACTAATTCGGGTGCTTAGTGGTGTCGATGTGTATCAGCGAGCTCGTCGCGGTGTGTGTACCTCACCACCCCGCCGCAGCCATTGCTGGCCTTGTCCCCCACCACCTCCGTCGTCGGTCCCTGGGGGTTCTTACTGATGTCAAGCGAGTGTAAAATAACCGGGCTGAAGTCTGCAGTTTGTATTATGTGAATAAATGGAGTGTATTCGCCACTTGCGAGCTTGAATTCTGTGGGAGCGCCGGTGAGCGTTTTCGGCAAGTGTCCTCCATGGTCCAGACTCACCGCCTGCCATGTGACGTCCCCATGGCGATTAACAACAATTCGAAATTTCCAGGTCTCCGTATCGGCAAAATCACCATTCCGCCCGCTGGCGTCTTGCGTCACGTCGTTGGTCTCGACGCTCCCGCCGAGCCTGTGTCTCGTCTTAATATCTCCCGATACAACGTCGAAGCACGCAAAATCCGTATAGTCAGTGCCGACATCCCTGAATCGCTGAGGCGTCTTTCTACCCCGTTCGGCGACGTCGCCGCTGGTCGCCACCTCATATATTTTTCTGACACCAAACATACAAGTGTCTACACCACTTACATCGGTTATTTCGACTGTAAAAGTCACTGTGTATGGTTCTTGCCGAGCGAAGAAAGACTGCTTGTCAATGTTTCTGGAAGCCCACTGCGGATCTGCCAGCAGCACATCGCGATCATGCGCATAACCTCCGCCTGGAGTCTCGCCCTCTGTGTCCCCACCATCCCCTAACGGGATTTGGCAAGCGTAACTAATCCCCTCATCATTTGTTTGATCGCCAGATATATCAAACTCTCCTGGTGCAACTTTCTGAGGTTTCGCAAGCGTCTGCCCACCAATATTAAAGGAAAACAGTTGGGTACCAGAGCTAAAACGAAACAAATTCATTCCTGCGTTGGCGAAGGAATCCCCGTCAGTCGCGCTCGCAAGCGTAGTCGCGTTTCCGTTCAAGTCATGATGATGGACGAGGGTGCCCATGGTGCCTTGCTCGATCGAAGGGTCGCTGACACGGTTCTGGTCGTGAACAAGAATTCCTTCCACCTGTAAGTTATTAAAATGTCCATCTCTTAAACATCCAACCTCAGCCATATTTTTATACCTTACTATAGAAAATATTTTTAAGTATTTTTAAGATTAAAATTCAATTTGTTTAAATTCTCCAGAATTTTTTTCTAAAGTATAGTATAAAAATATGGGAGGAGGATTAATGCAACTTGTAGCTTATGGCGCTCAGGATATCTACCTTACGGGTAACCCGCAGATTACTTTTTTCAAGGTTGTCTACCGCAGACACACTAACTTCTCGATGGAGCTTATTGAGCAGACTTTCAATGGTTCCGTTTCCGGTGGCAGCCGTGTCACCTCGACGATCTCGCGTAATGGTGATTTAGTCCACAGACTTTACACTAATTACGATCCGGCAGCATGCGCGGCCTCGGACAGCACTGACATCAGTGTTAATTATCTAAGTTACCAAATGCTAAAGACTGTTGAGCTTGAGATTGGTGGTCAGAAGATTGATAAGCTTTACAATCACTGGCTAATTGCCCAGCATGAGCTCTTTACTCCGAATCAGTCGTGTAGTTTCCCCGTTCTTGCGGATGGTGGTAGCTATGCTACGGCTGTACCGATAGAGCCAGGAGCCACCGACGGCGGCGAGATTGCTCTTCGCCCAACTAAGGAACAGGCTATGGCTTTCCTTTGTAAATGTGGCAAACTTAAAGACGTTAAGGAGCGCAGCGCATGGGTTCCGCTTCCTTTCTGGTTTTGCCGCAATGTTGGATTAGCTCTTCCTTTAATTGCCCTTCAGTACCACGAGGTTAAGGTTATTATTGAATTAGCACAAGATGCTGACTGCACTGGCGGCACTGCATCCAAGTTCACCCTCTCGAGCTCCGGTCTTAAGTTATGGGCTGAGTACATCTACCTAGACACCGATGAGCGCAGACGTTTCGCCCAGGTATCTCATGAGTACCTTATTGAGCAGCTCCAATTCCAAGAGCAGGTTGGCTCTACTGCTATCGACCTCAACTTTAATCATCCAGTTAAGGAGATTATCTTCGCCGGTGAAAGGGCTGGCGGTACAACTGTCAACGGTCCTGGTTGCGGACATGAGAGACTTCATGTAACTGGTAAGAGTGTTGATGCTCGTGATTATCCAGGAGGTGATGAGAATGGTCTGTTAGTCGGTCTTAAGCTTAATGGACACGAGCGTTTTACTCCTCAGCACCTTGATTATTTCACTAGAACTCAGGTATGCCAGCATCACTCGGGTAACGGTGGTGTTGTTAAAACTGATTCTTTAGGTGTTTATTCCTTCGCACTCAAGCCGGAGGAGCACCAGCCCTCGGGAACTTGCAATTTCTCTCGTATTGATAGCGCACAGCTAACCTTCTCGAAGGCATGCAATGGTCACGGTAGTACTACTACTACTGGTTCTGTCAGAGTTTACGCTGTCAACTACAACGTCCTCCGTATCATGTCTGGTATGGGTGGCTTAGCGTACTCCAACTAAGTATTTTATATTGTATTCTTTTAATTGTATTCTTTTAGTAGTAAATTTTATTTAAAATAAATTCATATTAAGATCATATTAAATTCATATTAAATTAAAGTTTTATCACCAAACTAAATATGTTCGTATTTAGTTTAATTTTTTTCTATCTTATATGTATATATTATAATAATGGGAGGAGGATTAATTCAACTCGTAGCTTATGGAGCACAAGATATCCATTTAACAGGAAATCCCCAAATTACCTTTTTTAAAGTTGTTTACCGAAGACATACAAATTTTTCAATTGAGGCAATTGAACAAGTCTGGGATGGAATATCAACGAAACCAGGAAAATGTGTCTCAACTATATCTAGAAATGGAGACTTGATAAATAGAATGTATTTAGAAATAGATGCTGTTAATCGAAAATTTCAAGGAAATACTCCCGCAGTAGCAATTAATAGTGTTGAATTAGAAATTGGAGGTCAATTAATTGTAAGTCATACCGGTTTATGGATGGAGGTTTGGTCTGAACTAACTCAGAAGAATCCATCCGGCAGAGTAGCATATCATAATGGAGCTGATTCTGCTAATGGAACTCTTTTTCAAAATATGAGTGGTATGGGTGGTGTATCTAATAACAACGAAACTTATAAATATAAATATTTTGTTCCATTACAGTTTTGGTTTTGTCAAAATATAGGGCTATCTTTACCACTAATCGCACTTCAATATCACGAGGTTAAGGTTATCTTAGATCATAAATTTGGTAAATCCACTGAAGGATCCCCATTTTCGAGTGTTTCAAATAATACTCTATGGTGTGATTTTATATTTTTAGATACTGATGAGCGCCGGAGATATGCTGAAGTATCTCATGAATATTTAATTGAACAAGTTCAAGAACAGGCTTTAAATAAGAATACAGCTGGTTCTTCAGCAATTACTAGTTTAAAATTTAATCACCCAGTTAAAGAATTAATTTTTACAAATGATGAAAAATGGATACCTTATGAAACAGGAATATTAGCAGTGGGATATTTAAAACCATTATGTACTTTTTCTTCTAGTGGTACGGATTTAGATTATTATCTAAGATTAAATGGACATGATCGCTTTGAAAAAAGAGATGTTAGATATTTTACTAGAACTCAAATATGGGAACATCACAGTGGTGTAGGTGGACTTAAAGATGCAGCATCAGCTACTAATCAAATGGGATTAATTAATGATTCAATTGGAGTTTATTCTTTTTCTCTAAATCCCGAAGAATATCAGCCTTCAGGTACATGTAATTTCTCAAGGATTGATGAAGCTGAATTTATTGTGGAGGGAAGTGCTCAATCTAATGCTTCTAGGATTTTTGCTGTTAATTATAATATCTTAAGGATAATGTCAGGGATGGGTGGTTTAGGGTATGCCAATTAAATTAGTTTATCTCTATAATTATGTTTTAATTTTAATTTTTTTCTATCATAAAGTATATATTACTTAATGACAGGGGGATTAATTCAATTAGCAGCATACGGTGCTCAAGATATTTATTTAACAGGAAATCCTCAAATAACTTTTTTCCAAATGGTATATCGGAAACATACAAATTTTACAATTGAAGCGATTGAACAAACTTTTATAGGAAACCCTGATTTTGGAAATAGAGTTGATGTCCAATTAACTAGAAATGGAGATCTTTTACATAGAATGTATATAGAACACTCTGCTACTATTGAAAGATCTGAAGCACATGATGATAAAAATATAGGTATAGTTGAACATTATGGTCACTCATTATTAAGAGAATATGAAATATTAATTGGTGGCCAAAGGATAGATAGACATAGTTCTCTATGGCAGAGGGTTAGAGGAGATTTAAATGAAGAAAATCCAGATGGATATATAGATAGAGTTGATTTGGCTTCAGATGAAGGGGAACACAATGGAACTCAATATCAATATATGACAGGAAATAGTATTGCTGCAAATACAGACAGTCATTCATCAACAGCAAATCAATTAGCATCAACTGGAGGATCTTCATTTAATGGTTTTACTTATACAAAGGGGAATACAACTAGTAATATTAAAGCAAAAATAGCAATTAATAAAATATTTATACCATTACAATTATGGTTTTGTCGCCATCATGGATTAGCATTACCACTAGTTGCCCTTCAATATCATAATGTCGAATTAATATTCAAAATTGAGGAGTTAAAAAACTTATTTAGAGTATGCGACAATGCTTTATTTGGAGGAGATGGAGACGCGGGAGGAATTGTTAAAGCATCATCATTAAATGTAACGGCATTAAGTAATTTCAGATTATGGGGGGATTATATTTATTTAGATACAGATGAGAGAAGAAGATTTGCTCATGAAGAACATGAATATCTTATTGAACAAATACAAAAGGCTGAATATAATGTTAATTTACCAAATAATAATTTGGAACTAAAATTTTCACATCCAACAAAAGAAATTATATGGGTCATCCAAAATAATACAGTCAATTCTGATATAGGAAATGTATATGGAGGAAGAAATCAAGGGATAGACACTGATAGAGGGGATTGGACAGCCTCACCTGTATCAGTTGATGATTTTAAAGGTAAATGGCTTCTAAAATTTAATAATCATGAAAGGTTTAAGGAAAGAGATACAGAATATTTTACAAGAGTACAAATAAATCAACATCATACTGGTTATGGTTCAGTACCCACTGCTATAGCAACAAAAAGTAATTTAAAAAGTGGTAAATTTCGTCTATCTGATAGTAATAGTATAGCAGTTTATTCATTTGCTTTAAAACCTGAAGACCATCAACCATCAGGAGTATGTAATTTATCTAGGTTGGATAGTGTTGTTTTAGAATCAATCGACCTTAAAGTTTGGGCAATTGGTGGTGGAGGTAGTGATGGGGGTAGTTATATTACAGTAGGAGAAACAGGATCGACTGATTTAAAATTAACAATATTTGCTGTTAATTATAATATCTTAAGAATAATGTCAGGGATGGGTGGATTAGCTTATAGTAATTAATATAAATCATTTACAACCTGTTTCAAATAGATTTTGTTACCCTTGTATTTAAAATTAGCACAATCAACTAAGATCTTAATAACAAGTTCTAATTTTTTTATTTTAGTTTCAATATCATCACAATTAAAGAATGGTTTCTTTAATTCATATTCACTTAAATTTTTAAAATAGTTATCCTTATAAAGATTGTATCCATTATTCCACATTAATGCTAATTCTGCGATTTTTTCATAATCATCTAATTTAGTCGAATAATCCAATGATGGATCTACATCAATAGATCTATCACTCCATTTAGATGAAAATTCTTCTCTTGTAATTTCTTTGGAACACCATTGTCCTACTATTTCTATAAAATAGTTAATATCGGCTAATCTTTGATTTGTAGTTTCGGAATCATCCACCTCTTCACCAGGCTTCTCCTCTTCAGCGGGCTTATCCTCTTCAGCGGGCTTCTCCTCTTCAGCCTCTTCGGTGGGCTTCTCTTCTTCAGCCTCTTCGGCCTCTTCGGT
>CEQP01009158.1_pt1 | contig 11485 bp, 15 predicted proteins | sample 356291 | NCBI WGS metagenome assembly CEQP01 (sample SAMEA2621221, study PRJEB7988) | marine metagenome | isolation source: saline water (ENVO:00002010), including | reverse complement strand
AGAATTTTCAACTGCAAGCCAGATTTTCTGATGGAAGGCGAGCTCGATCAAAACTTGCCGAAATCAAAGGATCGTCTGCAAAGCTACCAGGACGTTTATCTACTCACTAAAGAGCAGAACGACGTCCTTTTAGCTATGAAGAAGATCATGCTGGAAAACAATCATGCGGCTACCAGCGCTTTGGAAATAAATACGTAAATACGTAAAAGTTTTTTTGCTTTTTTGCAAATTCATAAATTTCTGCAAACAACTCTTCTGGCACCTGGCAGTACGCCTGCACTGTTTTCATGTCAGCGTCCAAGTCATCGAAAACTGGGTAGCCATTTCGCGTGGCAACTTGAAACCGGCAGTAAAATCTAAGCACGTCCGCTTCACGCTCCCAGGGCTGCACATCAATCCAGCCGAATTTTGCTCCATTTTCGCAAGCAGCCATTGGCGTGCTATTAATTCTTTTCCTGATCGCACGCCGATAGTCAACGCTCGCAACCTGAAATTTGGGGCTCGCGGTCCAAATGCATTTTTCTCTCTCATCCATGTCGCACCAATAGACGCCGTCGTAATCGACGAACGCCGCTTTGCGCTGAAATGGCGGAATAGCAAACGGGTGAAATGCCTGCATCGTTTCGCTAGCTCGCAGCAACCACTCGCTTGCGCCACGACTCAGAGCGCCTTTCTGCTTCGCCTTTTGGCTCGGATTCGTGATCTTGATATCACTCATCACCCCATCTTCCCATCCAGCAGTTGGTTTCGAATTTTTCGCAATCCAAGCCAGCGCATCAGTACGCGAAAAACCAGACGTGTGATTTTTGAAAACAGGCAGCTCCAGCAATTTTGGCATTTCGTCGCGAAACCAGAATAGCTCTGTTTTGAACGCTTCATCAGCTGATGACAGCGAGAGCCGCTTCGGTTTCCCTGCGCGAATGATTTCTTTGATAGCGATTGCTTGTCTATCGCTCGCCGTTATTTTTGTTTCTACAGCTCCATCTACTTCTACGTCTACATCTACCACGTCCAACCCCCTAGTCTTTTTTATTTTTCTTCTTTGTTCGTCGCCCGGTTAACCATCGTTTCGGTCATCGTCTTGAGAAGCAAAAAATCTTCCTCTGTAATGAAATCGAGATCTCTCAGCAACTCAGCACGCGACGGGCTTTCCGGGCTCGCGCTATATTGATATTCCGCCAGCGCAGATATTGGCTTGTCGAAAAACACTGCCAGCCAAGTCACGACGTTGCTGTTCGGTGGTCGCTTGCGATTGTCCAGCTCATACGCGCTGTAGTGTTGATGTTGCCAGCCTAGCTCGGGGATGTTCTCGTTTAGAAAATCAACTACGTCCTGCTGAGAGCATGATCCGTCTCGCTCCGCTTTTTGCTGCCTGGCGATTTGCAATTTCCGCCCGAAACTCAAGCGAACCAGGTCGTCGGCCTTTTCTTCAGTAACCATTCTACCTCCTGTTTCTCTAGTTTATAAACAATTGTAAACTCAAAGTTCACAGCAACCTTACTGAAGACGTCTCATCATTTCAACCATAACTTGAGAGTCTGTTTTTTATTAAAGAATTTCTTGCACCCGAATTTGTTTTTCGATATGGTCTTTATCCGCTCAAAAAAACTGGATAAAAAGGCGATGACGAACATTCTTAAATTCACACGAATTGCACAACCCGAAGAATGTTTGTCTTTTATCAAAGAGTTTTTCAACGACATCGTACTGACAAACCTTGCACCAGTAGAGTCTGAAACTATCAGGCAGCAGTTCGACGACAACCAGGCTCCGCAGTGGCGTGTTGTCATGGACGACAAGCTCTCACTGGCATTCCTGGTCGATGGTGAGTTGTTTTTGACTGACGTGCCAGACAATATGGCGAGCGGCTTGATACCTTTTGCGAACTCACGCAATGCACTCATCAGCACCAGTGATATGGTGAACAAGTTCATCAACTTCCCCCGTATCAATCATATGTAACGTTCTGGTTATCCCGGTTTACATTTTATGTAAACTATTTGACAACACCTTTTACATCGCCTAACGTATTGCGGACACGCAAATACGGAGTGAGACGATGAGCACGACAGCTGTCCCTTTCAACCACAATGAACCCCCTACTCTGGATGACGACCGCGATAGCGAGATTGCTCGACTAGCGGAACGCTGGATGATTGAGAACTCCTGGGTTAAGCAGCACACAAAACGTCAGCACGAGCTCGAGCAAGAGTTGTTACCGCTCCTGGAAACAAAGCGCGAAGGCCGAACCACTCACACGACGAAGCACAACAAACGCATCGTCTGCACAACACGAGTCAATCGCAGTATAGACGGCGCAGAGTTGCTGAAGATTCGCAATCAGATCCCCGCAGATGTTTTGCCGATGAAAGTCAAAGAGGTTCTCGACGAACCCAAATTCAAGTCACTGCAATCCACGCATCCTGATTTTTTCCAATCATTTTCGCGATGCGTGACCAGCAAACCAGGCAAGGCACACTTCAAGATCGAAGAAGTCTGAACGAGGCTCGCGACTGAACTCCTGCGTAGCAGATGCGGACGACGGGCAGTCGCGAGCGGTAAAGGTTCCCGTCGTTCGCCCTTCCACTCAATAAAGAGGAAATCAAATGGCAATAAATCTCAAAAACATAAGACGAACCCATGGGCTCGAACGGAAACCAATGATCGTCGTGCATGGCACATCCGGGGTTGGCAAAACCACGTTTGCGAGTAACGCGAATAAGCCGATTTTCATTCAAACAGAAGCTGGGCAAGGCTTGCTGGAGCTCGACACGTTTGACCTGGCAACGAGCTTTGATCACGTAACGGAAAGTCTGGATGCATTGCTCACCCAGGATCACGACTACAAGACACTTGTAATCGACAGCATCGATCATCTGGAGCCGTTGATTTGGGCGAAACTCTGTAAGGAAAACAACTGGCAGTCCATCGCGGATGCCAAGTGGGGAGAAGGTTACACGAGAGCCGCTGACTTGTTCCGCGAGCTTATGCGAACACTGGAATCGCTTCGACTGGAACATGACATGACGATCATTCTGATCGCGCACAGCCACATTCGGAAATTTGAAGACCCAGTCGATGGAGCGTTCGACAGATATGAGATGAAACTACACGCCAAAGCCTCTGCAATTATTGCGGAAACCTGCGACTGTATTTTTTTCGCTAAACACAAAATCAATATCCGGCGAGAAGACAAAGGCTTTGGACAGCAACGCACCAAAGGCATTAGCACGGGCGAACGAGTGCTGATGACTGTCGAGACGCCGCACGCCGTCGCCAAGAATCGCTACAACCTGCCTGCTGAAATACAGCTCGATTGGGCAGCGTTCACAGACGAGCTCACAAAATCATTACAACCAACCACTGAGGAGAAAAAAGCACATGGGTAATCTGAATTTCGGAATCAAACAACCAGAGCAAATGCAAGAAAGCTCACAGGATAAGCCCCTGATACCCGCAGGCACGTACAAGGCTGTCATCTTTGACAGCGGGCAAAAGGCTAACACTAAAGGCACAGGTGAATTCTTGTGGCTTGGTTTTGAAATATTAGAAGGTCCGCAGTCAGGTAAAGATTTCAGCATGATCTACAATATTCGTCACAACAACGAGATGGCTGAAAAAATCGCTGTAGAGGAGTTATCGCGGCTCTGCCATGCGATTAACCTAAGAGGCACAGCGGATAACGAAGAGGATATTCTTCACAATGAATTGATGATCGACGTCGTAATCGAGACGGGCAAAGACGGCAAGGTGCGTAATAAGATCACAAAATATAAACCTCTTCCGCAAGCAACTGAGCAAGCAACTGAGCAAGCAACATCGAGTGCGCCAGCGCCAGCTGTGAATTCAAAAAAACCATTCCCTCACCAGGCTTTGTAAATGGCAGCTCTGGTTGACGCCATTGACGCGGCCATCGAACGGGAAAACCCCCCGGACGTTGGTCGCTCATACCTTGGCTGTTCGCAGCTCGCAAAGTCATGCGAGAGAGAACTCTGGTATTCATTTCATTGGAGCGACAGCAGACGATGGGAGCCTAGAATTCTTAGATTGTTAGGTCGAGGCAATCACGAAGAACAGTTGATGAATTCCCATATGACGAAGGCTGGCGTTGATGTTTATGCCCTGGATGAAGATGGCAATCAATATGCATTTTCGGCAGTTGGCGGTCATCTGCGCGGACACTGCGACGGATTCGTCAAGAATCTGCCAGATAATCCTGAGTGGCATTTGCTTGAACTCAAAACAGCGAATGAGAAATCTTTCGCTCAAACAGAGAAGAATGGCGTGAAGGCCGACAAGCCCGTTCATTGGGGACAAATGCAAATCTACATGCACCTCGCAGGAGACTTGCGATATGCGATGTATCTTGTCGTCAATAAGAATACTGATGCATTGTACGACGAACGTGTTGAATATGACCAGATCGAAGCTGAGCGGCTGCTCAGGAAAGCTGAGCGCATCATTGCGAGTTCTGAGCCGCCTGAGCGTGTGTCAGATGATCCCACTGATTATTACCACTGCAAATACTGCGACTACCGCGAAATCTGCCATTTTGACGCATCACCTGAAGCAAATTGCAGGACATGCGCTCACAGCACGCCTGAGCGCGATGGAGACGCTCGCTGGGTATGTGAGAAGCATCAGACTGATCTGAGCATAGAAGCGCAGAGAAAAGGCTGCGAGGACCATTTGTTCATTCCTGCGTTGCTCAACACCTGGGCAACTTTACTGGACGCAGGTGAAGATTGGGTTGGCTATGAAAATACAAAAACTGGTGCGAAGTTCGCGAACGGTAAGGATTATTACACTAGCTATGAGATCGCTGCGTGCAACGACGTGACGATGCTCGGTGATCAGACAATCAATGAATTGCGCCAAACATTCGGCGGGAAGATAACAGGATGACAAAAATCAACATTGAGTTAGATGATGATGACGTGCGCGAGGCATACGAATGGGCGAGAAAAAGCTCGGAGCACCAGGATAATTTGTTGAATCACATGCGAACTCTCATATCGATTAACGAGCAGATTCTGGAAAAGCTCAATGAAAAAAATTAGTTGGAGCTCTCAAGCTGGTGAGCGTAGATGCATCAATTGTGAATGGCATCTGCTCGGGTATTGCCAGGTCTGGCGAGAACCAATGCCACACGAATTTTTAACTCAAATCAACGAATGTGAAAATTTTGAGGAGAACAAAGCATGGGTGAAATAGGCATAGTGAAAAAACGCAGGTGGGGAGAAACGCCGAGTTGGCGCAGACGAATTGTCTGGAGCCGCCTGGTCACTTACCTGGTATTCGTGATCTTACTTCTGGGAGTGGCGATATCGTGACCTATAGAAATATTACATTGATCAAACAGAAAGAAGCCGCGACCAAATGCGGTGTTTCTATCAGAAAGTTTGCAGACATGGTCAAAGAGATTGATGACTTTCCGCAACCAAAAAAAATGGCACACTCCGCACGTCTGAAGTTTTTTGTTGCGGAAGAGATCGATCAATGGTTGCACGATCAAATTTCTGATAGTGCGAAATCTTCGTATTTTTGAAGAAACGGAACCCTTTGCTCAAAAAGATCACTGCGCTCGTAAGCTGCTTTTACTTTATCTTTTTCCACATGACCTAATTGTTTATCTGCTAATGAGCTCCCGTCTGATCCGTGGGTTTCCAGAGCCCAGGTTTGAAATGTTGACCGAAAACCATGAGTCGTGATGGGAGCTTTTTTTCTATCTGTCCGATGAAATCTCCTTAGACTTTTTGTCACTGAGGTATTACTAAGGAATCTATTCATAAGCATACCTGGAAACATACGCTCGTCTCGGGCGGAATCCACTTGTTCTTGCAAATGCCAGAGTAATTGTTTTGGTATTGGAATCGTGTGTGTTTCCCCGCTTTTGTTGATGGGGCATAGCCAAACGCCCGACTGTAAATCAAACTCAGTCCACAAGGCTTGCAAGGCATCTTTCATACGAACTTGAGTTAGTACAATCAATTTTAAACAATTGTACGAGGGCTCATTTTTTTGCCACAACTCTGACATAAAAAAGGGCAACTTCTGATGATGCAATGACGCATGATTTTTTATCTTCTTTTTGTGAGAGGGTAATAAATGTTTTAAGATCGCGTCATAATTCGCTGGATTCCGTTTGTCGCTAATTCCCTTGGCGATTGCATAATTAATAACTGATGTTGCCCGATTACAAGCTCTCTGCGCGGTTTCATGGGTTGATATCCAGATCGGTTTAATGGCTTGAACCATATCCTCCGGCGTAATCTCTTCTATCTGTTTGTGTCCGATAAAAGGCTCAAGATAGAACAAGCTGCGGTTCCAACTTTGCTCGTTTTTGGCGCCGGGCTTCCAGCCATCTACCTTTACCTCTTTCACGTACTCATGAAATATTTCGGTAAAAGTTTGTGACTTTTTTTGTGCCTGCCTCAGACTCTGTATCTTGGCAATCTTCTCATCTCGAAGGACAGCCTGCGGTGCTTGGTCAGAGCTTAAAAGTGCAGCTGCTTTCTCTCGCGCTTCTTTAGGAGAGATGGCCGGGTAAGTGCCAATGTAAATCCACTTACGTTTGCCGTCCATTGTTTGGCGGAGATACCAGAGCTTTCTTTCTTGTTTTACGTGAATATATAAACTCGGGCCAACTCGATGATTGCCCAACTTTTTGATATTTTTGATTTGAATATCACTTAATGACTTCGGCATCTTGCACTACCTTTTGCACTACCAATTGATTGCCAGATAATGCCAGTTGATGCCGCTTGTTGCAACCTATCCTTAACTAAACTATTGTTTTTATTGCCTTATTGCATGTTCGTGCATAAGGGTGTGGCGGTAGAGGTAGGAGCCATACCTTACTCTACAGCCCTTTATAATCAAGGGGCTTGAGTTTTAAAGAATCATTTGCACTACCAATAGCACTACCAATTGTTTCCGCAGTGATTTTTACCGAGCTATGGCGCGTTGATCGTCATTGAAAATGTCTTCCTCAACGCTCGGCGGCATGACTGCCTGGATGGTGGCGGGAGCTGCTGGTCCAGTGCGTGGCACAGTCCCCTCAAAGCCTGAGTGCGGAACATTTAAGCGAGCTCGCATGTCGGTCATCATTGTTGCCCCAACCACAGGGATTCTACTCAAGAAGTTTTCTAGCAAGTTGCCTCTAAATTGAATTACCTTCGCCAAGTTATTAGCGACATCTTGTAATTTCGTTACAGCAACAATGCCGCTGTTACTTCTGTTCGCTTGCGTGTTTGTAGCTCGATCTGCTACTCGGGCGAATTGTCGAATCAAAGAAATTTCGCTTCCGGTAAACGCAGCATTTAACACCGCACTATTCTCTCCGACTACTTTTTCAATTGCTGATAAAAGTTTTGCTCCAGAAATTTGACGATTACTAGTTTTCCCTGCGTCCATAATTCGTAAAAATAATTCTTGGCGTAACAAGTCAAATTCTGCTGCTGGCATGAGTTGTTTCATATTTAACAAATCTCTTTGCAAATTCCTCTTGTTCATAAAACCAAGGTTGCTACTGTTAAAAATAAAATTAGCAGCGTCTCCTGGCGCCACTTCTAATTCAACTCCATCACCAATACGGGCTGTACGAGTCAATTTATCAACTAGATTTCCTGACTTCCAGGTAGTTGCGAAATCACGATAATTATTGATCGCTTGTCGCCAGACATTCACGGATTCTGGCGTTCCTGCAATCAATTCGTTATCTAAAGCATCAGAAAGAAAATCATCAAATTTTGATTTCATTCGCTTTCGAGCAGCAGCATCATCAGTTCCTGGCGTTCCCTTATTTAATTTTTGTCGCCAAGTAAACAATTGATTAACGGTTGCTCCTGCTCGGTTGGCAGAAAACTCTTCTAACTGTTTTAACAACTGACTCGCACCACCTAAATCGCCCGGTAAATATTCTTCTCCTAATTCGCGTTTTAACTGATTAGAAAGGGTGGTCAAACTTACGGGGGTGATTGCAGTGGGGTAAATACCAGCGTCAGTAGATTGCGGAAAGATTGCTTGGTTCGCATTCGGCTCCGTAAACCTAGCGTCTCTGCCAGACACTCTTGCTTGATCATACATTGCATCAGCCTGGCCTTTTGCCTGTTGGCGAGAGCTTGCAAGTGATTGCTGCGCCAGTTCTGCACCTTGATTACGGTTAACAACAGGTGCGTCTCCTGCAATTTTTTTCTGGATTGCTAATTGATTTGCATCAAGTGCCGACATCGTTTGATCATCAAATGTCCTAATGCCTTCTGCTGCTTCCTGCCCAAAGACGCCTTTACGCATTTGGTCTTCATATAATTGTTGCGAGGGCATACCGCTGACTGAACCTTGTGTTAGAGGAACATTTGGTCCTGGCAACGTATTCGCTTCAGCAACAATAGTCGCTTCTCTTGGATCAAACACACGCCCTGATAACGCTCTTGAAATTAATTCTTCTCGCCATTCTTGTGTTTGCTCTTCCCACTTAATACCAAATTCTTTTAAAGTCTCTAACAGTTCTTTTGTTGGTTCTCCTGATTTATTAACTGCGCGAGTTCCGCCTTGCATCAGTTGTCTTACTGCCGGAACAACAATAGGAAGAACATCGAGCATCCCAATAGTTGCTGTCTCCAATGCTGCTGTCGTTAGAGCCCGAGGATAATTGATCGCGTTCCGTCCGATGGCGCTGTCAACTGGGCCTTCCCCTGATAACAAGTTACTAGCGTAGTCGCTGGACACGCTCCCAAGACCCCCTGCACCACCAGCTCTTAGCATATTACCTGCAATACTGACTCCCTGCTTTCCGAGCCCGAGAAGTTTACCTGCGCCTAAGAGCGCAGCGAATTCTCCAATACCTTGCGAAATATCTTGCGTAGATAACCCCGGTTTATTGACGTAAGCATTAACACTGTTGCCACTATTGGGCTCTTTGAAATTAGAAAAAACATAACCATTGCTATCGGTTCCAAAGGTGGCTTGTGGGTCAACAAGTTGTATTGCTTGCTTTTGTTTTTCAATATCACCGCTTGAAAACATTAACGCTAGTAAAGACCTATCTTCTTTCCCCATGAAAGAAGGGAACCCTTGCTCCAACAGTACCTCTCGATAGCTGGGCAACTCTAGTTCGTTCCAACCGTTCCCCGTTGTTGCTTCTACTACCTGGTCAAAATTACTGATGATTTCGTAATTGTTAGAGTCGGTGACATCACCGCCCATGTACCGAGCCGTGTTTTCTTCATCATTTTCTCTAATCGTATAGAGCTTCCCTACAACTTTTTTAGTCATCGGTTAGTACCACCTGCTCTAACGTCTTGCACTACCCCGCCAGATCTTTCTGCTGGAGGTGTCATATCAAGAGATTCAAAAGCGCGTCTCGTTAGCTGTGTTACTTCTTCTCCCCTAAACTCTGCACTATTTTGAATTTGTGACAATTTTTGATTCCAATCAAACTGGAAGCGAGCAGGATTAGTTTGCCGGATATCGAAATTGGCATTATTAAATTCTATCCATTTTTCATTAATCAGTTTTGATCTAGCAGCTTCAATCTTTTTAAGCTGAATTAAAATCATGTTTCCCTGGGGCGTTTGTTGCAGCGACGGGAAAACTTTTTGTACTTGTTGGAAATCAAAATCAGTTGGATTATTACCTAACTGTTTTATTTCAGGAATAATAATGCTTGTTGTAATAGCGTTAAAAATATCTTCTTTGGATGTATCTAAACCTTCTACGCCGAGCAGGCTGTAACCCAACCCCTTCGCTTTATTCAATAATTCTCGTCCTGTTCCCGTCTGACTATTATAGATGGTGAGCAAATCAGATAACTGATCCATCTTTATGGCGGTTGCATTCCCCAAGGTCGCATTTTCGCGATAGGTTTGACCTAAAGCACTTAAATCAGTATTTGCCAACTCTCCGCTCTTTAGCCGTAATTGATTACCCGTTTCATATTCCGCTTGCGTCATTGGTGCAGCTAAATTTTCCTGGTCCTGATTCAATCGTTTTTGGTTTTGTGAGTTGGCATAATGCCATTGCTGTAACGGAGCGGGTAACTGGTTAACACTTGTACGCTGTCCAGTTAACGTATTAACCTGAAATGCATTGCCGTAGTCGTCGTATTCCACTTTTCCATGTAGGTTAGTCATGACATTGCCGAGTTGCTCATTGCTAAGCGCGTCAATCACATCCTTATTTCCTGGCGATAAGTTCTTTAAGTAGTTGCGACCAATGAGATCTCTCGCAAATTCAATTTGCGATTGAGAGACATCGCGGCGATGTTCCTCTTGTGCTATGTTGGCAGTCACCTCGCGATAACTCGGGCTTGCACCTACACCGCGCAACAAATTCCCTACCAAATTACTGCCAATGTTTTTTAACCCCTGCCCCAGATTTTCTGGTCGTTGATATGGCGTTCTTTGATATTCTTGCTGCATGGGCGGAGCAATGAGATTTTGTTGCGCCTTGTTCAAATACATCTGAATTGCAACTCGTTGTTTTTCTTCGGGCGGCAACTCATCATAATAAGCCTGGTTAAAAGCATCCATCTCGCTCATCGTTACATCCTTCGCAAAATGAGTTGGTCAGTGTTGAGGTATTGCGGACTCTGATTGATGAACCCGCCCTGGACAGAAATTGGATCTAGCTGAGCTATCTCTGGAATCCCCATTGGCCGTCTTTTTCGTATCCGCTTAGTTTCCTCGTCCGCGATTTTCGCCATTTGATCTTTGGCGTATTTGGCGGGATTTTGCGTCAGTGAAAAGAGATCAGTTCCCGTGATCGCATTTGACACGCTCTGCAACGGATCATCGACAAAGCTCGATAGGTCTGATAGATTTTCAGCAAAATTAGCTCCGACGTTTTGAGCAATACCACCCATTGCGTCACCAAAACTATTTGCTAACCCATCGCCTGCCAAACCTTCGGCACTCGCTAAATCTGCGGCACCACCAACTAAGCCTTCGGCTCCATTGCTGACGAGATTTCCAAACAATTCTAATAACATCGTTACCTCCTATCTAGGCGCTGCCCTGAAATTGCCAACCGCTCGATGATCCATATTGAGTTGTTGGGTTCGGGAGTATGCCAGCGGCACCTCTTAGGACATCAAACATTCTAAACGGCCATTCTCGCTCGTCCATATATCGCCCGTACTGGTCGTCAAATAGACCCTGCGCGTAGTCTCGCTGATCTCGTCCAACGCCTGTGATGGCTCCAGCGTCTGCGAAATTCAGCCCCCTCATCGTTTGACCAAGGTTGGCAAGATTGTCTCCCGCACCTAACCTGAACTGAGCTCCAGCCTGGTCAGCTGCCTGGTTAGCCAGCTGAGCCTGCATGTAAGAATCAAGTCCTGCCTGACCACGGGTGAGATCCGCTTGCTGATTCGCGATGCTGCTCCTTAGCAACTGATCCGTGTAGCTCTGCCCTCTTGCCACATCAGTAGATTGATTGGCGAGGCTCGCTCGCAGCATGGCGTCTTGTGTCGCCTGACCGCGAGTTA
>CEQP01063283.1_pt1 | contig 11496 bp, 7 predicted proteins | sample 356291 | NCBI WGS metagenome assembly CEQP01 (sample SAMEA2621221, study PRJEB7988) | marine metagenome | isolation source: saline water (ENVO:00002010), including | reverse complement strand
ATCAATGTTGAATTTGAAGGGATAACTCCCATGTCACGATTTCCATAACCCATACTTGGAGGAATTGTAAGCTTTCGTTTGCCTCCAGTTTTCATCCCAATTAGTCCTTCGTCCCAACCTTTTATTACTTGACCTCCACCAACTGTAAATCGAAATGGTGAACGACCAGGATTAAGGGATGAATCAAATTTCGTATCATCAGTTAACCATCCAGTATAATTGACCGTAACAATATTATATTTCTCAACAGGGTTCCCCTCCCCCACCTTCAAATCTTCAATAATTAATTCACCATCCATTGTTTCTTTATCCTTACTACTACAACCAGCAACTAATAATAAAAGTATAATTGCAGGAATTTGCCATTTAATTTTCATAATTAATCTCCAAAATCAGTATATAAGTTTACGTTAATTGACTGAATAGAATTAGCGTAAATTTCGCATTATGAATGGCATAAGATTTAATCATGTCACAATCATCATTGGTTATTAGCCAACATTTACCCCTCCCAGTAATTAAGAATTATTTTCCTAAAGGAAATAATGAAACCTTTTTCTTATCCAAAGCGTTAGGATATAAGAAGTACACCGAGGGCACTTTAAATAGATTTTGACTTTATATAATTAAATGCGGCAATTAAATAAAAATCATTATGGGATTCAAAAAAGGATTTTATGTTTCATCCTATTGGTTGTATCCACCTATGCACAAGATAATCGATTACGTCTTGTAAGAGCTGATGTTCTTGAAAATATCACCATAAACGGTGAATCTATGCAATACCTTAAAGGCAATGTCCAATTTAAAAAAGGTGAGATGGTAATGAATTGTAATTGGGCGCGTTTTAATAAGAAAACCGAAAAAGGGTTCCTTTTTGAAAATGTGTCAATGGTTAAAAATGAACAGAATTTGACTTGTGATTCTCTATTTGTTGATTCTCCAAATAATATTATGATCGCCTACAGTAATACTCATGTATGGGATACAACCTATAGTTTAATAGCTGATACACTACATTATTTTTCTGAATTAGATAGTGGATCCGCAAATGGAAATGCGATACTTGTCCAAGATAAACAGACCATTAAAAGTAATACCATTGAATATGTTGAATTACCTGAAGTAGATGGTGTTTCATATGCAGCCAGAGGTGATGTGATAATAACAGAGGAAGAACGTATAGCTACATGTGGTGAAGCTATTTATGATAGAGAAAATGGTAAAACTGTTATGAAAATCAATCCTAAAATTATTGACAATCAACAAACTATTGCTGGAAATGAAATTTATTTATCCTACAATGATGATATATTAGATAAAGTATTCATTCCTAGTGATGCACATGTTACTCATCCAATTAATGGATTTAGAGAATGGATTGAGATTATTGATGATGATAGTATAAACTATAGTGACCCTGTTAATTTTTCAGACGATATGACTGGGTCAGCTCTACATGGGTTTTTTGTCGATGGCAAATTAGATTCGATGAGACTTGAGGGTATGGCCACTACTCTTTATCATATTTTTGAGGATTCAATTTATCAAGGCAATAACAAGGCATCTGGGGATACAATTCAAATGAAATTCAAAGATAATGATTTAGAAACAATATTTATTTCTGGAGGATCTGAAGGAACTTATACTCCAGATTCATCTGATACTCAGATGGAAGGACCCATCAAATATAAATCTGAAGATATTGAATACAATATGTCTGATGAATCAACAGATCTTCATGGTGATGCAAGTATTGATTATACAAATATTAACCTTACAGCTGGTTTCATCAATGTTGCTTGGAAAAATAATTTATTAAAAGCTCTTCCTCAATCTGAAAGAGATTCACTTTATGGAAATATTCGTCCAACAATGGTTGAAAAAGGTGACGACCCTATGGTTGGAGATACAATGATATATAATTTAGAAACAAAGAATGGAAAAGTAATTCGAGGTAAGACACAAGCTGAAGACGGATATTACCATGGTCAAGAAATAAGAAACCAAGATATGAGTGTTTTTTACATTGATGATGCAGCCTATACAACATGTGACTTAGATCATCCGCATTTTCATTTTGAAATGAATAGAATGAAAATGATTAATGAAGATAAGGTTCTAGCTCGCCCTATAATTCTTTATATTGCCAATATTCCTATTTTTGGTGTTCCCTTTGGTTTATTTCCTCATCAAAAAGGTAATCGTCATTCAGGATGGATAATGCCATCTTATGGAACTGATGCACGTTGGGGTGGATATATAAATGGTCTAGGATATTATTGGGCAGCAAGTGACTTTTTTGATTCTAAATTTACAATGAGTTTGTATGATAGAGATGGAGTTACGTTGCGTTCTCAAAATAACTATACGAAACGATATGCTTATTCCGGCAGCTTCGATCTAGAAACTAAACAGAGATTTTCTGGTTCGGTTCCTGAAGAAGACCGTGATATTTATAATTTAGGTTCAAATCGTCAAACTGACTATGTAGTAAGATGGAATCATCGCCAACAATTAAGAAATAATCAGTCTGCTGCAGTAAATGCTAGCTATTATTCTAGTGGCGATTATAATCGAAGAACAGGAATTGAACAACAAAAAAGGCTGAATCAACAAGCGGTTTCAAATGCAACTTATTCCAAGAGATGGCCAAAATCACGGAATAGTCTCAGTATAAATCTCTCATCCAGGCGTGATCTTATGGCTGAAAAGAAAATTGATCAAAATTCTATTTTTTTCTCAAACCCTTCACGCGCAGGACAACAAATAAATATTACAAATAATACCTTGCCTCAACTTGCATTCTCACACAGTCAACGAGCCCTTTTCCCAACTAAATTAACAAAGAAAAAATGGTATAATAATATTAATTATAACTATTCCTCTAGATTTACAAATAACTTGAAAAACTATTTTGAATCAGAGGCATATGCAATTGATGATTCGACAACAGGTTACCAGTGGGTAAAAAATGAAAATAACGATCCCTTAGAACAAACTTTTTCTGATTATATATTTTCTCATTCATCCGGAATAAATATGTCATCCAAAATTTTTAAGTATTTTAATGTATCTCCAAGCATTTCCTTAAAATCAGATTGGGTTAATAGAAGCTATAGCGGGTTTATTGACTCAACAACAGGGCAAATAAATAAAAATGAAGTCAAAGGTTTTTCTGCCCGCACGACAGGTTCTTTCAATATTAATATGAATACACAAATTTATGGTTTATTCCCAGTTAAGCTTGGAAAAACAGAAGCAATTCGACATGTTTTATCTCCCTCTATTGGATATTCATATCGCCCAGATTTTTCCAAAGAAGTATTTGGAAAAAATCCTGGTTATTATCAAACCATTAAACAAGATAATGGAGAAATAGCTTATTTTGATCGTTACTCAGGGACTTTAGCTGGAGGAACGCCTCGAGGTGAAAATCAATCAATGAACATATCGCTTAACAATATTTTTCAAGCAAAAATTGTAGATGGTGATAGTGAAAAAAAACAAGATCTTTTTTCATGGCGAATGAGTACAGGAAGAAATTTTGTTGCTGATAATTTTCAATGGAATAATCTTAATTCGTCTATTCGAGCTAACATAAGCCGAAAATTAAACTTAGATTTTTCTATGACACATGATTGGTATGATTATGATAAAGATAAAAATATGAGAATAGACACATTTAAAACAAATAATGGATTACCATCACCTAGACTTATTAATGCACGTTTTTCTACAGGTTTTAGATTCTCTGGGAAACGATTATCATACGAGCCTGAGGAAGAAGATTTGATCGATGATACAACAAATGTAGAACAACGAGTAGATGGAGCTAATTTAGCGAACATGTTTAGCGGGACTCAAAACATAGGAAGCAATAAACCCCCTAGAGGAGATCTGTGGTCAACATCAGCTAGTTTTAGCTTTGCATACAATAATGCAAATCCAAATAATCCACAAAAAACATTCTGGATGTCATCAAATTCAACTATCCAGTTTACTGAAGCTTGGAAAATTCAATATAATGCGCGATTTGATCTAATTAATCAAAATCTAGTTAGTCAGACATTTTCAATATACCGTGATCTTCATTGCTGGGAATTAAGTCTTAATTGGACTCCAAGTGGGTATGCTTCAGGATTATATTTAAAATTGAATGTTAAATCCCCTAACCTTCGAGATTTAAGATTTGAGCAAAGAGGCGGTACATTTAGTCGTCCATCTTTATTTGATCGTTAAATTAAAACCAGGATAATAAATTGGAATCATTAGAAGATTGGATCATAATTGGAAAGTATGATGGGTCAGTATTTGCTGAAATGGCGAAAGATATTTTAATTGAAAATGAGATTCCTTGTTATACAAAAGGAGATTTTTTTAGTACAGCGTACAATATTAATGCTTTGAGTATGCCAGGTGGCTCTGTGAAATTGTATATTCCTAAAGCATTTAAAGCAAAAGCAGAAGAGTTAATAAAGGATATTATCCCATCAAATGAGTAAAGAACCTATTCGCTCAATTAAAGGAACGCAGGATATTCTTCCTGACCAGTCTTCTAGGTGGCAAACTCTAGAATCGACTATTCGTAATACCATGCATACTTATGATTACTTTGAAATACGTACACCTGCTTTTGAAAACACATCATTATTTCTGCATAGTGTGGGTGAAGAAAGCGATATTGTTTCTAAGGAAATGTATACTTGGATAGATCAAGGCGGTGAAAATCTTACTCTTAAGCCAGAGTTAACGGCACCAGTTACAAGAGCTTTTATTCAAAATAATCTTGGTGGTCTCAATCCAATTAATAAGCTTTACTATATAGACTCTCTTTTTAGAAGAGAAAGACCTCAAAAAGGGCGATATAGGCAATTTCATCAATTTGGAGTTGAGGTTTTTGGCTCAGAATTTCCTGAGATTGATGTTGAAGTTATTTCTTTAGCAATGTCTATTTTTAATACTCTCGAATTAGAAGGACTTACTTTGGAATTAAATTCGATAGGTTCTGAAGACTGTCGAAATAATTTCCGAACAGCAATTAAAGAATATTTAAAACCAAATTTTGACAAATTAAGTGAAACAAGTCAAAAGCGATTTAAAAGGAATCCTCTACGAATACTAGATACAAAATCTCTAGAGGAAAAAACCCTACTAAAAGATGGTCCCCAAATTTCAGACTACTGGACTTCTGATGATAAAGATCACTTTAATGAAGTTTGCGAGCTTTTAGATAAAATAAATATAAAATTTGAATTATCACCAAATTTAGTGAGAGGTTTAGATTATTATACACGAACAACGTTCGAGGTCACTTCTAATCTACTAGGTGCTCAGAATGCAATTTGTGGAGGCGGCCGTTACGATGGGTTAGTTGAACAGTTGGGTGGCAAACCTACTCCTGGTATTGGATTTGCCGCTGGTATGGAACGATTATTATTAGTAAATCAAAAAAGTGATGAAACAATAAAATCTCAAATTTATGTTATTGGGCTTGGTGATTCAGCTCGATCACTAATTATAAACATAGCCTTAGAATTAAGACAAAATAATATTCGTACTAGTTTTGATCTATTAAGAAGATCGATAAAATCACAAATGAGAGATGCAAATAAGCTTGGGGCTAAATATGTGATTATTATTGGAGAAGAAGAACTAGCAAAAAATATTGCTACAATAAAAAATCTATCAAACGGCGATCAAGAACAAATTCCGCTAGATTCAATTTTAAGTCATATAAAATCTTTACCTTTAAAATAATTTCAATTACATTAATATACGCGCGCGAAAATGAATGAATTAATTGTATTTAGTTAGTTAGACACAAATGAATAATAAACCTCTTATAATTGTTGAATCGCCCTCAAAAGCAAAAACTATATCAAAATATTTAGATGATAAATATGAAGTTTTAGCTTCCGTTGGTCATATAAAAGATCTTCCAAAAAAAGATTTAGGCGTTGATATAGATGATAATTTTGCAATTGTTGAAGATATCCTGCCAGATAAAAAATCATTTTTTAAAGAACTAATTGATCTAGCTAATAAAACTAATCAGGTGGTAATTGCTACTGATCCGGATCGCGAAGGAGAAGCAATCGCTGCGCATATCGCTAGTGAGGTTGATAATAGTAAAATTTCTCGTGTTCAATTTACTGAAATTACTAAAGAAGGTGTTGCGGAAGGAATGAGCTCTCCTAGACCAATTGACAAAGATATGGTAAGTGCACGAACTGCACGTCGTATAATTGATCGCCTGGTAGGATATAAAGTTTCCCGTGTTCTTTGGAGCTGTTTAAAAAAGAATATGAAATTTGTTCAAGTCTCACTTTCAGCTGGAAGAGTTCAGTCTGCTGCACTAAGAATAATTGTACAAAGAGAAAGACTAAGACAGTCTTTTCATGGTGCTAATTATTATGATCTAAAAGCAACATTTAGTATTGATGATAATTCTTTTTCAGCTACGTTAATTCGATTAGATGGTAAAAAAATCGCCACTGGAAAAGATTTTGATCCAGATTCAGGAAAATTAAAAAATTCTAATGTCCTTTTATTGTCTAAAGCGCAAGCAGATGAATTAGTTAAAGAATTAAAACAAGGGACTTTTTTAGTTTCTGATATTGAAGAAAAAATAAAAAATTCTAACCCTAAACCACCTTTTACAACATCAACGCTCCAGCAAGAAGCAGCTCGAAAACTACGTTCTTCTGCTAGAAAAACGATGCGAACTGCGCAAAGACTTTATGAGAATGGTTTTATTACATATATGAGAACTGATTCTACCTTACTTTCCGATGAAGGAATTAAAGGCTCTCAAAATGAAATTATATCTAGGTTTGGGAAAGAATATTTACCTGAGCAGCCTAAAGTCTACAAAACAAAAGTGAAAAATGCGCAAGAAGCCCATGAAGCAATTCGTCCAGCGGGAATTAATTTTGCTACAGTTGATCAAGTAAAAAATAAAATAGATGAAGATGCATCTAAGCTTTATGATCTAATTCGCAAAAGAACTTTAGCATCTCAAATGAAGTCAGCTAAAATAAAACAAATTTCTATTACCATAGAAAATCAACAATCATCATTTAGAGCTAATGGCAAAAAAATTATATTCCCAGGGTATATGGCAGCCTATGTTGAAAGTACGGATAAAAGAAATGGAGTTACTGAAGATCAAGAAACTATTCTTCCTGAAATGATAAGTGGTCAAAATCTAGAATGTAGTGAACTTGTTTCAGATGAACATTCTACAAAACCACCTGCAAGATTTACAGAGGCTTCTTTAGTAAAAGAATTAGAAGCCCAAGGAATAGGTCGACCCTCAACTTTTGCAAATATAATTGATACTATCGTTTACCGGACATATGTATATAGAGATCGTGGAAAACTTACCCCAACTTTCCTTGGTGTGGCAGTAACGCAACTATTAGAAAACCACTTTACTGAATTAGTAGATACCAAGTTTACTGCAAATATGGAAGATGGATTAGATGCGATTTCACGTGGAGAAAAAGAAGCAACACCTTTTATGAAAGATTTTTATTTTGGAACTGAAGGACAGACAGGCCTTGAAGCAATGCTTGATGATAAAGTTGATATAGGAAAAGCATGCTCAGTACAATTTGAGAACGATGGCGAGCCAATTGAGATCCGAGTTGGTCAATATGGACCATTTATTCAACAAGGTGAAATTAGAAAATCTATTCCACAAAATATTTTTCTCGGTGATATTAATATCGATAAAGCTCTAGAAATATTAAATGAAGAAATAAATGAAGATAAAGAACTTGGAATTGACACAGATTCTGGAGAAACAATTTTCTTAAAAAGTGGCCCATATGGACCTTACGTACAATTAGGAGAAACTAATAAAAGAAAGGCAATACCCAAAGGTACAGATTTATCTGAAGTTGATCTGGCGCTTGGACAAAAACTTATTGCTCTTCCTAGGATATTGGGCTTACATCCTGAAACTAATGAAGATGTGAAAGCTGATTATGGGCGTTTTGGACCATATGTCACAGCAGGTAAAGGCAAAAATGGTCGTATCCCACCAAATATGTCACCTCTGACCATAGAACTAAGTGATGCTTTAGAACTAATTAAAAAACGTTCTAGCGGCCCTCAGGAATTACGTAATTTAGGAGACCATCCTGAAACAGGTGAATCATTAATTCTAAAAGATGGACGTTATGGACCTTATATGACGGATGGAAAAGTAAATGCATCCCTACCTAGAGATGCTGATCCAGAAAAAATCACACTGGAAGAGGCTGTTGAAATAATCAATAAAAAACGGGCTGCTCCACCAAGGAAAAAAAGAAGAAAAGCTAAAAAGAAATGATAAAAAAAATTTTAATAAGTATATTTTTCGTTGTTCTAAGTGCAGATGAAAAAAACGAACTGATTATTGATATTGAAAAAAGTTTAATGGCGACTTGCTGTTGGAGTGGTACAGTTTATGATCATGGTAACAAAGAGATGGAAGTGCAAATTGCAAGTATGGTCAGTAGAGGAAAAAGCAAGCCTGAAGTCTTGAACTATTTTACAGAAAAATATGGAGAACGTGTGTTATCAACACCTGTTGTAGAAGGGTTTAATATTTTTGCTTGGCTTGCTCCCGTTTTTATTTCTCTAATTGGACTTGGAATCATTATTACATATATGAAAATTGGCAAAACTGAAATATCCGCTATAAAAAATAGTTCAAACAAAAAAATTAAATATAATGATGATATTGAACGCGAGCTTAAGGATCTCGATTAAATTCGTAATAACTTAGTAATAATTCATTATTACACCTTTATTTATAAATAGATTATATTTTTCCTAACTTCTTAACTACTATTAATCAATAAATCTACAGAGATTAGTAAATTAATTATGAGTATTGATAAAATTGTTTCATTATGTAAACGGCGGGGATTTATTTTTCAGAGTTCTGAAATTTATGGAGGATTTCGAGCTGTTTATGACTATGGTCCATTAGGAATCACTTTAAAAAATAATATTTCACAATTATGGTGGCGCAATATGACTCAATTACATGAAAATATTGTTGGGATAGATAGTGGAATTTTAATGCATCCAAAAATTTGGGAAGCTTCGGGCCATGTAGGAGCTTTTAATGATCCTTTGGTTGATTGTAAAGAATGTAAATCTCGCTTCCGTTCTGATGAATTAATAGATAATGATACAGATAAAATAAATTGGCTAGAGGTTCAATGTCCAAAATGTGGAAACACTGGAAAACTGACAGAACCCCGGCAATTTAATTTAATGTTCAAAACAAATATTGGTGCTGTTGAAGATGAATCAAATATTGCTTTTTTAAGACCAGAGACAGCGCAAGGTATTTATGTTAATTACCTACTAGTTCAAAATGCAATGAGATTAAAGATTCCATTTGGAATTGCACAAATAGGAAAAGCATTCCGAAATGAAATTGTTGCTAGAAATTTTATTTTTCGCACGCGTGAGTTTGAACAAATGGAAATGCAATATTTTGTTAAGCCCGGCAATGATGATGATGCATTAAATGCTTGGAAAAAAGAACGAATGATATTTTATGAAGAACTTGGAATTAATTCTTCTAAGTTACGTTTTCATCAACATGGCGACAGTGAACTTGCTCATTACGCAAAAGAAGCTTGGGATATTGAATTTGAATTTCCATTTGGCTGGTCCGAAATCGAAGGTATTCATAATCGTACTGATTATGATTTAGCAAAACATGAGGAATTTTCAGGAAAAAAAATGGAAATATTCGATCAAGAAAAAAATGAAAGATTTCTTCCTTATATAATAGAAACTTCTGCAGGTTTAAATCGAATTTTATTAGCAGTGCTTAGTCATAGCTATTGGGAGGATAAAGAAAATAATCGTATTGTAATGAAAATACATCCTAAAATAGCTCCAATAACTACAGTCGTTTGTCCTTTGTTAAAAAAAGATGGTTTACCAGAAATTGGGCATAAAGTTGTTGAGATTTTAAAACCTCATTTTAATACTATTTATGATCAACAAGGTTCAATTGGTAAACGCTATTATCGCCAAGATGAAGCTGGTACACCGTTTTGTATTACTATAGATCATCAAACATCTGATGATAATTCAGTAACTCTTAGACATCGAGATACACAGAAACAGGATAGAATCCCGATAGAACAATTAATTAAAACAATTAATGATAATATGGAGAATTTTAATGAATAATCATTTGACACTTCGTTCTGGTAATCCGACATTAAATGCCAAAACGTTTAGCGGTTTTGACTTAACCACTGGTACAACAATGACTATAATGGGGACAGTGCAAAAAACAAGTTTTGCACTATTATTATTAATGTGCACTGCATTATTTACATGGAATCTTCCAACTGGAGATCCAAGATCAAGTGGATTAATGATTATGGGTATGATCGGTGGTTTTATAGTTGCATTAATTACCGCCTTTAAGCCACATCTTGCAAAATTTACTGTTCCAATTTATTCACTTTTACAAGGATTAGCTCTTGGAGGTATATCAAAATTTTTCGAAACAATGTATCCTGGGATAGTAACTCAAGCGGTGATGCTTACTTTTGGTACTTTGGCTGCACTTTTACTCGCTTACAGTTCAGGCTTAATTAAAGCGACAGAAAATTTTAAACTTGGTATAGTTGCAGCTACTGGAGGGATTGCTTTTGTGTATCTTATTAGCTGGGTTCTTAGTTGGTTTAGCATCGAAGTTCCATTAATTCATTCAAACTCCAATATGGGTATTTTATTTAGTATTGGAGTAGTTGTAATTGCTGCATTGAATTTGGTTTTAGATTTTGATTTCATTGAAGAAGGTGCAGAACGTGGTGCTCCTAAATATATGGAATGGTATGGTGCATTTGGACTTATGGTGACACTGATATGGTTATATTTAGAAATTTTGCGTTTACTTGCAAAATTGTCATCACGTAGAAATTGATCTAAAACAAAAATCAAATTATCGATGGTAAAAAAATTCAATTGGAATAAGTGGACAAGGAAAACCCATTATTGGGGTTCATTTATAGTATTACTTCCAGTTTCAATAATTATTGTAACCGGGATTTTTTTACAATTGAAAAAGGATGTTGTTTGGATTCAACCAGAAACTACTACTGGCCAAATCTCTAATGACCCATCAATCTCATTTGAACAAATACTCGATATAGCAAAAACAATAAAAGAAGCTGAAATTAGTTCTTGGGAGGATATTGATCGATTAGATGTCAGAATAGGAAAAGGAATTGTAAAAGTAAGAAGTAATAATAGATGGGAAATCCAAATTGATACTCATTCAGGGGAAGTAACACAAGTTGCGTATAGAAGATCAGATCTTATTGAACAGATTCATGATGGTTCGTGGTTTCATGATAAAGTAAAACTTTGGATTTTTTTGCCTTCAGGTATTATTCTTTTTGTGTTGTGGATTACAGGTTTTTATATGGTTTTATTACCTTACATAGTTAAATGGAGAAAAAA
>CEQP01038922.1_pt1 | contig 11519 bp, 8 predicted proteins | sample 356291 | NCBI WGS metagenome assembly CEQP01 (sample SAMEA2621221, study PRJEB7988) | marine metagenome | isolation source: saline water (ENVO:00002010), including | reverse complement strand
TTTCTAGATCCTTGGGCAGACCCTTACGAAAGTGGGTTTCAGCTCACTCAATCATTGATAGCGATTGGAAGGGGTGACTGGCTTGGCGTTGGTCTTGGCGATAGCGTACAAAAACTTTTCTATCTTCCGGAGGCGCATACGGATTTTGTTTTTGCGGTGATGGCTGAAGAGCTTGGGTTCGTAGGAGTGACTCTAACAATTATCTTGTTTGGAATTGTTATTTTTAAAGCTATTGCGATGGGGTTAAACGCGAGTAAAGTAGGACGTCCTTTCCAAGGTTTGGTTAGCACTGGTATAGGGCTTTCGCTGGGTTTCCAAGTATTTATTAATATAGGCGTGAATTCAGGAATGCTTCCTACGAAAGGGCTAACACTACCTTTAATTAGCTATGGTCGCACGAGTGTTGTTGTAACGTTAATAATGCTTGGAGTTCTAGTGCGTAGCTATCATGAACTACAGCTAGCCGCACAGGATATGTCTGTACGTGAAGCGAGAAAGAAGTCACGATGAGTACTAGACCAATCATGATTATGGCCGGGGGCACAGGTGGTCATGTATTTCCTGGATTGGCAGTGGCAAAGGAGATATGCAACCGTTCAGGTTCAGTAGTATGGATGGGTACGCGCAAGGGTCTTGAGGGACGGTTAGTACCAGAGGCAGGCATTGAGGTTGAGTGGATATCGGTATCTGGACTTCGAGGTCGGGGGGTTTTTGCATGGATAATTGCGCCATTTCGGTTAGCACTGGCAATTTTTCAGGCATTTACAGCATTACGCCGTCAGCGTCCGGCGGCAGTTTTAGGTTTTGGTGGTTTTGTATCAGGGCCTGGTGGTATAGCAGCCTGGTTAGCAGGGAGCCCACTTCTTATACATGAGCAAAACGCGGTAGCTGGTACAACAAATCGTATTCTAGCTCGTTTTTCTCAGCGAGTTTTTCAGGCATTTCCTAATAGTTTTCCAAAAAATATTGATGTGGAGTTGATAGGTAATCCGGTGCGGTCAGAGATATTGGATTTATATAGTTCAAGTGAACAGGTTTTGCCACGTTCGTTTGCCGACGCTGATAGAAAGCCTAGGCTGTTAATTGTTGGTGGGAGTCAGGGTGCAAGGACGTTGAATCTAAATGTTCCAGAGGCTTTAGCGAACTTGCCCGAAACTATGAATCTAGATGTATGGCACCAGACTGGCCAAGGATTGGAAGAAGCCCGTGACGCATATGCTAAGCATCACATAGAGTCACGTTTGAGCGTGTTCCTGGAAGATATGAAAGCGGCATATGCCTGGGCAGATTTAGTAATCTGTCGAGCTGGTGCATTAACCATTTCCGAATTAACGGTTGCAGGATTGGGGGCAATATTGATTCCTTATCCATATGCTACTGACAATCATCAACTTCATAATGCTAAACACTTTGTATCAGGTGGTGCAGGGGTAATTATTAAACAAGATGAATTTACTCCTGCCAGGCTTTCTGAAGTATTGAAGCAAATATTTTCACATCCCAATAATGTCCTATCTCGTTTCAGTGAGAGAGCGCACTCTCAAGCACGACCTAAGGCTGCTGAAAGTCTTGCAAAAGCATGTTTTCAGCTTGCGGAGACACATTCATGAGCAGTCAGATGGGCTCTATTCATCGCGTTCATTTTGTGGGTATTGGTGGCGTGGGTATGGGTGGGATTGCCGAGGTATTAATTAATCTTGGTTATGCTGTTCAAGGTTCAGATGTAAATCAAAATCCTATCACAGAGAGGCTTGCTAACCTTGGCGCTAAAATTTTTATTGGCCATGATTCAGGTCATATTGCAACAGCTGATGTGGTGGTGGTAAGTAGTGCTATTGCACCTGATAACCCCGAGATTGTTAAAGCAACAAGACAACGTATTCCTGTTATTCAAAGAGCAGAGATGCTAGCCGAATTAATGAGGTTTCGTAGTGGCATTGCAGTTGCTGGCACTCATGGAAAGACAACTACTACTAGCCTCATAGCAAGTATGCTTGCTGAAGGTGGGCTTGATCCTACATTCGTTATCGGTGGTCGACTTGCTAGTGCTAATGCCAATGCGCAATTGGGTGAAGGTGAGTATCTGGTAGCAGAAGCTGATGAAAGTGATACATCATTTCTGCATTTACAGCCTGTTATTGCAATCGTTACCAATATAGATGCTGATCATCTAGAAAGCTATGAAGGTGACTTTGGTCGATTAAAGCAGGGGTTTGCTGACTTCTTGCACAATTTGCCTTTTTATGGATTGGCCGTAATTTGCAATGATGATTTAAATGCCAGAACACTTATACCAGCAGTTGGTCGACGTGTACTCACGTATGGGGTTTCGGATGGATCAGATATTCGAGCAGAAGAAGTCAAATCAGCTGGATTAGCGAGCTCATTTATAATACATCGTGAAGGCCATGAGCCATTAGAGGTAAAGCTTAATCTTCCAGGTTTCCATAATATATTGAATTCGTTGGCGGCGATTAGTGTTGCTACGGAGCTTGGTGTTTCCGATGAGGCAATAAAAAAAGCATTACTAGAGTTCTCTGGAATTGATAGACGATTTCAGGTTCTGGGAACAGTCACAACTCGTAATGGCCTCGTAACATTTGTGGATGATTATGCACACCATCCTACAGAAATTGCCGCCACAATAGAGGCGGCTCGCGAGTCTTGGCCAGGTAATAGATTGGTAGTTGCATTTCAGCCCCACCGCTACACTCGCACGCATGCACTTATAGATGATTTTTCTGAGGTTCTCTCAGGGGCTGATGTATTGTTATTAACCGATATCTATAGTGCCGGAGAAGAACCGATCACTGGAGCAGATGGACGTGCACTAGCTCGAGCAGTGCGCAGTCGAGGGCTCGTAGAGCCTGTTTTTGTAGAGGACTTGAAGGAGCTGCCTAACGTTCTTGAAGGAGTCATTGAAGCGGACGATGTTGTATTGATGCTTGGGGCTGGAAATATTGGTGCACTAGCGAAGTGTCTGCCCGATCAACTAGCTGTTATGGCCCCTATTGGGGTGAAGCAATGAGCATCATGATCGGCAATATAAATAAAACTACGCAACCGCTTAGGGATGAGCCCATGAGTGCCCATACTTCTTGGAGAATAGGAGGATTAGCCGATTTATTCTATCAACCAGTATGTATGGAGGAGTTGTCTCGATTCCTTGCTGAACAGGATCCAAAAATTAACATCTATTGGGTAGGCCTAGGGTCAAATATATTGGTTCGGGATGGTGGAATCCGAGGCCTTGTGATCTGTACGCGTCATCTTCCAAAAAAAATTGAAAGAATAAGTGAGTGTCAAGTTAAAGTCAGTGCTGGAGTGCCCTGTACTTCCCTTGCTCGAAAATGTGTGAGATGGAAGTTAGGCTCAGCTGCGTTTTTTGCCGGCATCCCTGGAACCTTTGGTGGAGCTTTAGCAATGAATGCGGGGGCTTTTGGTGGAGAAACTTGGGATTTTGTTGATACTGTTGAGACCATAAATCGAAGTGGTGAGATGCATAGTCGAACCGTAGCTGATTTTAAAGTGGGGTACCGTTCAGTTTCAGGTCCAATTGATGAGTGGTATCTAGGGGCATTACTAGAGTTTGAAACGGACAATAATGCCGACTTATCTAGTATTTCAGAATTAATGCAAAACCGTAGTAGCACTCAGCCATTAGGGAAGAGGAGTTGCGGCTCGGTCTTTCGTAATCCACGAGATGGTTTTGCAGCCCAATTAATAGAAGCAGCGGGTCTTAAGGGTGCTCGTATCGGAGATGCGGTTGTATCTGAAAAACACGCCAATTTTATTATTAATAATGGTAGTGCAAGCGCTGATGATGTAGAACGCTTAATTAGGCTAATTCGTCAAAGGGTAGAAGCTGATTGTGGCGTTATTCTTGAGCTTGAGGTTCAGATTTTAGGTGAAAAGCTTCCGTGAAAAACGCAAAAGTTAATCGTCGTAAAGTGGCAAAGAAGCCTAGAAAGTTGCGTATGCCATCTTTTAATTGGACAAGAGCGTTTATGCCGATAGGTTTTTTAGGCGCTTTTGTCGCGATAGGTTTATGTGGAAAGATTTTGCTTGATCATCCAGTACAGCATTTAGAAATAGAAAGTAGCTTTCAGCGTGTAACGCCGATACAAGTAGAGGCGGCAATAGTTTCTGAGCTAACTGGTGGATTTTTATCAGCTAAACTCGGCAATTTACAGGACCACATAGAGTCTTTGGACTGGGTAAAAAGCGCAGAGATTGCTCGTAGGTGGCCAGGTACATTAGTGGTACGTGTGAAGGAACATCAGGCGGCGGCCCGTTGGGGACAAACAGGGCTTCTTAATACTAATGGTGAGCTTTTCACAGAGAATTCGCGTTACGCATTTCCGGAACTTCCTAGGTTGGTTGGCCCTAACGGTACAGAGAGGGAAGTCGCAACTAGATACCTTGGGTTAAGGAGCCGGTTAGTTGAGGCTAATCTAGTGCTTAAATCGTTGGTAATGGATAGCAGGGGGTCTTGGCTAATAGAACTTGATGGTGGTCAGGAAATTCGTATAGGGCGACGTGATGTGGATGAGAGGTTAGATCGCTTGTTTCAGGTTGTTACACCTTCACTCGCTGATCAGTTTCATCGTATCCAGCATGTAGATCTTCGTTACACGAACGGTTTCTCTGTTAGCTGGATTTCAGATCAAGGTATACAACTAGCACAAGAGAACGAGGGTGTAGGTAATGGCTAAGCGCGAAGAACGGAAGCTATTGATCGGATTAGATATTGGTACCTCTAAGGTTGTTGCTATTGTTGGCGAACTTTCGTCCGAAAATACACTTGAGGTTATTGGTATTGGTTCTCATCCGTCCAGAGGACTCAAGCGTGGAGTTGTTGTAAATATTGAGTCGACTGTTCAATCGATTCAACGAGCAATTGAAGAAGCCGAGCTAATGTCAGGATGTGAAATTAATACGGTTTATGCTGGTATTGCTGGTAGTCATGTGCGAAGCCTTAACTCACATGGAATCGTTGCTATTCGTGATAAAGAGGTTAGTTCGGGGGATATTGATCGAGTTATAGATGCAGCTCGCGCAGTAGCAATACCAGCAGATCAAAAAGTACTTCATGTTTTACCACAAGAATTTCTAATTGATTCTCAAGAGGGGATTCGTGAGCCAATTGGAATGTCTGGTGTTCGACTTGAGGCGAAGGTTCATCTTGTTACGGGCGCAGTAAGTGCCGCACAAAATATTGTTAAGTGTGTTCAACGGTGTGGCCTAGATGTGGAGGATGTGGTTCTTGAGCAGCTTGCGTCTAGCTTTTCAGTGTTAACAGAAGACGAGAAGGAGCTTGGAATTTGTTTGGTTGATATGGGTGGAGGCACTACAGATCTTGCTGTTTTCCGAGGTGGTGCTATCCAACACACGGCAGTAATACCAATCGCTGGTGACCAGGTAACAAATGATATTGCTATCTCATTGCGTACCCCTACACAGCATGCAGAGGAGATAAAGATCAAGTATGCCTGTGCACTTTCCCAGCTTGCAAATCTGGATGAGACGATTGAGGTTCCAAGCGTTGGGGATCGCCCTCCCCGACGACTTGCCAGACAGACGCTTGCGGAGGTTGTTGAGGCTCGTTATGAAGAACTTTTTTCTCTTGTACGAGATGAGTTGAGAAGATCAGGATTTGAAGAGTTAATTGCTGCTGGTTTAGTGCTAACAGGAGGCAGCGCAAAAATGGAGGGTGCAGTTGAATTAGCAGAGGAGATTTTTCATGTGCCAGTAAGATTAGGAGTGCCGCAGTATGTAGAGGGTTTAGTAGATGTTGTAAGAAACCCAATTCATGCAACGGGAGTAGGTCTTCTTATATATGGTAAGGAGGCCGTTCAGGCTGAACCAGAAAGAGCTGCTGATAGAGCAGGAATGCCCGGTATGTTTCAAAAGATGGGTAAATGGTTTCAAGGTAATTTTTAAATGTCTATATTCTTGAGGAGTTTGTAAATGTTCGAGTTAATGGATGGGCATAACGCAACAGCATGTATAAAAGTAGTTGGTGTTGGAGGCGGTGGTGGGAATGCCGTTGGTCAAATGGTCACCTCAGGTATTCAAGGGGTGGATTTCATCTGTGCAAATACAGATGCTCAGGCGCTAAAGACGGCTAAGGTTAAGACTGGTATTCAAATAGGGACTGGCATAACGAAAGGTCTAGGTGCTGGAGCTAATCCTGAAATTGGTAGACAGGCTGCTCAAGAGGACCGAGAGCGTATTCAGGATGTGATTGAAGGTGCAGATATGCTATTCATCACCGCCGGGTTAGGAGGCGGCACAGGAACCGGAGCAGCCCCTGTAATCGCTCAAATGGCAAAAGAAATGGGTATTTTGACTGTCGCGATAGTTACTAAACCCTTCCTAATGGAGGGTGAAAAGCGTATGCAGGTGGCTGATCAGGGTATAGCTGAGCTAGGACGTTATGTGGATTCTCTCATTACAATTCCTAATGAAAAGCTATTGACCGTTCTTGGGCCAGATACGACATTACTTGATGCATTTCAAGCTGCAAATCAGGTATTGCAAGGAGCAGTGCAGGGGATTGCAGACTTAATCACTCGCTCTGGAAATATCAATGTGGATTTTGCAGATGTACGGACAGTGATGTCGGAAATGGGTATGGCAATGATGGGTTCTGGCATTGCTAGTGGCGAGGGACGGGCACGTGCTGCTGCTGAGGCAGCAATATCTAGTCCTCTACTAGAAGATATTGATCTTGCTGGAGCTAATGGTATTTTGGTCAATGTTACAGCTGGGGAGGATTTATCAATAGGGGAGTTTCAAGAGATTGGTGAGGCTATTAAGGAATTTGCTTCTCCTGATGCCACTGTAGTTATTGGTTGGGTTTCTGATAAAGACTTGGAAAATGAAATACGTGTTACGGTTGTGGCGACCGGGTTAGGCCAGGCTGTTGGGGCGGGCGTAGCGGAAACCTTACGGGTGGTTAAAAGCTCAGGTGCACTTGAGCCTAATTATACGGACCTTGAAAAACCAACTGTTCAGAGGCAACGGGAAGTGGATGATGATTCAACAGGTTCGCCAGAGGAAATGGAAGCCTTATTGGATATACCAGCATTTTTACGGAGGCAGGCAGATTGAGTTAACCAAGATTTAGCAGTATGCCAGTCTATTCCTTGCTTGTTCTGCGAGCGTTATACTAGTGTAATTGGAGGCATGAGGCTTAGGGACTAATTAGGTCATATTTAAATGACAGCATACCAATTAGAGCTAAATCTCAGAAAAACTAAGGTTAGAGCTTGAAGCAGAGAACCCTCAAAGAATCAGTCAAAGCTACTGGAATTGGTTTGCATAGTGGTGCAAAGGTATATATGACGCTGCGTCCTGCACCGCCAAATTCTGGTATTACATTTCGGCGTATTGATTTAGACGTTCCGGTTGATATCCCTGCCAGTGCTCTTAAGGTTAGTCAAACCACTTTAGGTACAACCTTAGAAAATCAGGGAGCTAAAGTAGCAACAGTCGAGCATCTACTTTCGGCCTTAGCAGGTTTAGGCATCGATAATGTTTTCGTAGATCTTACAGCACCAGAAGTTCCTATTATGGATGGTAGTGCCGCGCCATTTATTTTCCTACTGCAGTCAGCAGGTATTGAGGAACAGAGTTCTCTTAAGCGTTTTATACGAATTAAAAAAACTATCGAAGTTGTTGATGGAGAAAAGTGGGCTCGACTAACTCCGCATAATGGGTTTCGGATAAACCTTGAGATTGACTTTGATCATCCTGTGCTGAGGAAGCATAGGCAGAGTGCGCGCCTTGATTTTTCTACTACATCTTTTGTGAAGGAGATTAGTCGTGCCAGAACATTTGGTTTTTTAACTGATATTGAAACGCTCAGAAAAAGAGACCTTACCTTAGGAGGTAGCATCGATAATGCTGTAGTTATGGATGAATATAGGGTGCTTAATGAGGATGGTCTTAGGTTTAGAGATGAGTTTGTCAGGCATAAAATTCTTGATGCTGTGGGCGATCTTTATTTGTTGGAGTGCTGCTTGATTGGTGAATTCACAGGCTATAAGTCAGGCCATTACCTTAACAATACTTTGCTGCGTGCTTTACTGGATCAGGAAGATAGCTTTGAGGAAGTTATTTTTAGTGATTCTCAGTCTTCGCCTGTTTCTTATCAATTAGCTCCAGGTTAATTTTTCAAAAAACCTAAGAATTAGGTTGCGACATTTACTGATAATCAAATAACTTTTTAGTGTCAGCCTTTCATTAGCGAGTAAGGATTCAAAATCTATTGTATTAATTATATATATTCTAGATCCCAGAATCTGGGACTACTTTAACTTTTATATGGTCATAGCCAAGAGTTTTTTCTCGGTACCTTATTCGAGCTGCCCAAGCGGGCGAATCCATCACTAAAATAAGTTTACCCTCTTTATCAATGCTAACGTTAACTAGGTGGTCTGCTTCTTCGGAGGGAAGCATTTTCCGAATACGGTTAGTTAGGTTTCTTTGGCGTTCAGCCTCTAATGCCAACTTTTCAAGCTGACCATTCTTGAAAAGCTTAGCTATAGGTTTAAGAGATTTTGTAGCCATGATCGATTAGGTCTAGTTTAATTTTTTACTCAGGTATGCAAAGTGTACAGGTTATGCTTTATGTTCTGATAACTTTGAGAAATCAGGTGTTGATTGGGAGAATGTTAGACTTAAATAACCTATTTTTGCGTATACAAGGCTTGCCGAGGTAGGATTTTAGGGTTTGATTTTATAGAACCTATTATAATCTTGCCGTTAGTCTCATCTAAGGATTTCACTTGCTCGAGTTAACCTCCAATATATTTTCCAACATTTTCGGAAGCCGCAATCAACGGCTCTTGAAGACCTACGGCCATTTAGTCAATCAGACTAATGACCTGGAGCCCTCGCTCCAGGCTCTCGATGATGAGACATTGAAGGCAAAAACGGCGGAGTTTAAAAACCGCTTGGAGCAGATGAATGACCTAGATCTGCTTTTGCCAGAAGCGTTTGCAGTAGTCAGGGAAGCTTCGGTACGCACACTGGGGATGCGTCACTTTGATGCTCAACTGATTGGTGGTGTAGCTCTCCATCAGGGAAAAATTGCGGAAATGCGCACAGGAGAAGGTAAGACCTTAGTGGCAACTCTAGCAGCTTATCTCAATGCACTATCTAATACTGGTGTCCATATAGTCACTGTCAATGACTACTTGGCTCATCGTGATGCAAATTGGATGAGACCCATATATGAGTTCTTAGGGCTAACTGTGGGTGTCGTGAAGGCTGGGCAAACACAAGAAGAAAAAAAAGCTGCTTATGCTGCTGATATTACTTACGGCACAAACAATGAATTTGGTTTTGACTACCTGAGAGATAATCTATCTTTTCGTGCCGAGGATCGTGTCCAACGTAATCTTGGCTACGCTATTGTAGATGAGGTTGATTCTATTCTTATCGATGAAGCTAGGACTCCGTTAATCATTTCGGGTCGATCAGAAGAGAGTACGGAACTTTATAGTCAGATCAATAAGCTTATTCCTAGCATGAAAGTTCATAGTCCCCCATCCGGCAAGGTGAATAATGATATAGAGGTCAGTCGAGTCGCTTTAACTGGTGCTTCTGGAGAGGATTTAGGGGAGATGTCGACAGAAGAAGCGCTAGTGTTAGCGCGTCAAGATAGTTATCAACTGATAGAGTTCGAACCCGAATCAAAGCCTTCTAAGTGTTGTCTAATCACCCCTGGACACTATGTTATAGATGAAAAGTCAAAGCAGGCTCATCTCACGGAAGAGGGGCATGATTATGTAGGGCCGCTGCTGGTGAAGGCGGGCGTTTTGTCGGAAGGCGAAAGCTTATATGACGCCAGTAATATCCGTTTACTTCACCATTTAAATGCCGCTTTGCGTGCACATGCTCTTTTTAATAAGGATGTGGAGTACGTTGTTCAGGATGGTGAAGTAGTTATAGTTGATGAGTTTACGGGACGAACCATGCCCGGTAGACGGTGGTCAGATGGATTACATCAAGCAATTGAGGCTAAAGAAGGGGTAAGAGTAAAGGAGGAGAATCAAACAATAGCTTCTATAACCTTTCAAAACTACTTCAGACTTTACGGAAAACTGGCGGGAATGACAGGTACTGCTGATACAGAAGCATACGAGTTTGAACAGATATACAGTCTTGAGGTAACGGTAATCCCAACTCATGAGGAAATGATTCGGAAAGACCACCCAGATCTTGTGTATCTAACACAAGAGGCTAAATTTAACGCAATTATTGAAGATATTGAGGATTGCCACCAGCGAGGCCAGCCTGTTTTAGTTGGCACAACTTCTATTGAAACATCTGAGTTTCTTGCAGATCTGCTCAAAAAAAAGAAGATTATTCACCGCGTTTTAAACGCAAAATATCATGAGCAAGAAGCGGAGATTATTACTCAGGCTGGTAGTCCAGGTACTGTTACTATTGCGACTAACATGGCGGGGCGGGGCACAGACATAGTACTTGGGGGCAATCTAGAATCTGAATTAGCAAAACATGCAGGCAAAGCTGATGATTACCAGGAAAGTATTCGTTCTGACTGGAAGCTTCGTAATACAAAATCTCTTAGCGAAGGTGGGCTCCACGTTATAGGTACTGAACGGCATGAGTCGAGGCGGATTGATAATCAACTCCGTGGACGTTCTGGACGCCAGGGCGACCCTGGGTCAAGTCGTTTCTATTTATCGATGGAAGATAACTTGATGAGAATATTTGGGGATCCAGAGCGAACAAAACGTCTTTTGTCTAGGGCGGGGATGCAGGCTAGTGAAGCTATTGAGAGCAAGATGCTATCGCGTCAAATAGAACGCGCACAACGAAAGGTGGAAGCCCACAATTTTGATATACGCAAACAATTGCTTGAGTATGATGATGTAGCAAACGACCAACGCAAAGTAATCTATCAGCGTCGGGCAGATCTGATGGAGGCAGATGATATTTCTGAGGAAATTATAGAGGTTCGTAAAGAGGTTGTAGCAGGAGTTGTTGCTGAATATATCCCACCGGATAGTGTGGAGGAGATGTGGGATAAGGAAGGGCTAGCCCAGACACTCGAGCGGGAGTTTGGTATTCACATAGACGTGATTAATCTGCTCGAAGGGGACCATGGGCTAAATGAGGATGGTCTGCGAGAAGAGATAGTTTCTCAACTGGAAACCGCCTATGAGAAGAAGTTAGAGGATGTTGGAGTCCAGTCAATTCGTGAACTAGAAAAAGCAATTATGCTGAGACAGCTTGACATGCATTGGAAGGAACATATCGGCGCTTTGGACTATCTTCGACAGTGGATACATCTTAGAGCATATGCACAGCGTAAGCCTGCCCAAGAATACAAAAGAGAAGCCTTTGAAATGTTCAGTGACATGTTAGATCGCATGGACCATGATGCCGTCACAATTCTATCTAAGGTTCAGATACGTCGGCAGGAGGATGTTGGTGCTCTAGAGCCAAGTGGCAGTGATACAAGCAAAATGCGTTTTCAG
>CEQP01015309.1_pt1 | contig 11587 bp, 11 predicted proteins | sample 356291 | NCBI WGS metagenome assembly CEQP01 (sample SAMEA2621221, study PRJEB7988) | marine metagenome | isolation source: saline water (ENVO:00002010), including | reverse complement strand
TAAAAATATGGGTTGGTGTGATGATCCATCCTCAAATAGGTATAATCAAATGATAAAATTGCCCTTTAAAAAAAGTTATGAAAAACTTTATATGGAAAATAATATTTACGATTTAATATTAGTTATAAATTATAACATGAATCCAACTAGAAAAAATAAAGGAAGTGCTATTTTTCTTCATGTTGCAAAAAGAAATTTAAGTCCAACAGAAGGATGTATTGCTATTAAAAAAAATGAATTAAAAAAAATTCTTCCATTTATAAAAAAGGACACTTATATATTTATATAAATTAAATCCTCTCTCCCAAAATAGCTGAGCCTATTCTTAAAAAAGTAGAACTATATTTAGATGCCTCCAAATAATCTGATGACATTCCCATGCTTAATTCTTTGAACCCTAAATCTGAATTTAAATTTGAAACCTCTTTAAAATAATCAGACGTTTTGTCATCGTTAGGAGGTATAACCATAAGGCCTATAACATTTAACCCGACTGTCTCTAAACAATGTTTTGAGAAAGCCTTTGCGTCTTCTGGCAAAATTCCCGATTTTTGATTTTCTTTACCAATATTAATTTGTATAAAATAAGAAAGTCTTTTATTTAGCTCAATTTCATTTTTTTTTAATGTTTCTGCCAATTTTGTACTATCTACAGAATGAATAAAATCAAATAAACCTATGGCCTTTTTGACTTTATTTGTTTGCAACTTGCCAATCATATGAAGTTTTATTTTGTTGTTTTTTTCTTTTAAATCATTCCATTTAGTCAGTGCTTCTTGAACTTTATTTTCACCAAAATGAAGGTGGCCTCGATCAATTAATGGCTGCAATTTATCTAAAGAAAAAGTTTTTGAAACACAAATAATTTCTGGTATTTTTGAATTATGAGCTACAAGTTTTTTGATATTACCTTGTATTAAATCCAAATTATTTATACTTTTATCATTCATGGGTACGAAAAAAAATTACTTATATTTTTTAATCGATAAACTAGATGAAATTAACCTAGATTATGCAAAAAATATAGGTGCTATTTTAATTTTACGTAAAACAGAAAATTTGAAATTTAAAGAAATTCAGAAATTTCAAAAAAGGTGTATTAGCCACAATATTGCTTTGTACATTGCAAATAACGTTAAATTACTAATTAAATTAAAAAGTAATAATTTCTATATATCAGCTTATAACAAACAACATTTTAATCATCTTAGGTTGCTAAATTCTAAGATAAATATTATAGGAAGCGCTCATAATCCAGCAGAAATAAATCAAAAAATTAAACAAGGATGTAGCAACATACTCATATCTAGACTTTTTAAAACAAATTATAAAAATAAAAAAGGTTGGCTTGGTACTATACGTTTTAACCTTTTAACAAGAAAAAGTTCGGCAAATTTCATAGCCTTAGGAGGCATTAATAAAAATAATTTTAGTAAACTAAAGATGTTAAATATTGTTGGTTTTGCCCTATCTAGTGATAAAAAAAAAGCCGGTAATTACTTACCGGCTTTTTATAAAAATTAAATTTTTGTACTATTAGAACGCAACAGATAGTGAAACAGCCGTTTCGTCTTGGTTTCTTCCACCATATGTATAAGAACATTTAGAACAGTCTTGGTCTACAACAGATAGAGTCATTCCACCCATTGAGTAACCAACGCTGAAGCTATCAAATTCTTGCTCAGTTACAAGTCCGTCTTGAGCAGTTCTGTCAGATTCTATTGTGTTGTAAGAAACAGATAGGTTATCGCTTACAGAGTAAGAAAGACCAATGTATTCTGTTTTGTACAACGTGTTAGAAGTTCCAACGCTTACTGCAGACACTTGATAACCAGCTGTGAAAGGTCCATATGCATACGTTATGTATCCTGTACCTTCGTCTTGGTCATCAGTACTTGCACCAACTGTTCCCGTATAGTCTCTGATCTCTTCTAGGTTGGCATAACCAATACCTAATGAAAGACCTTCAACCATAGGAACTGATCCTGTTAGAGTTACCTCTACAGCATCTCCGTTACCATGAGCAACTGAAGATCCTTGATCACCGTGCGTATCTCCCGTACCGTGTACAGGCGACCACATAGCATCTAAAGACATTCCAGATCCCATTACGTCAGCTAAAGTATATCGAACACCAAAAGTACCATCCATACCATTAACATCGTCGATTGAACCAACTTGTGCATTCGCTTCTTCGAAAGCAGTTGGAGTCTTATCGTCGATTGCAGATATTGGAGATCCTGCTGATGTCATAGCAATTGTACCAAAAGTTGTACCAAAGCTTAATTCAGAATCGTTACCAGCAAAAGACTCGTTTACAGTTCTTTTGTAAGCAACTGAAGTTCCGTTATCAAGTTCAGTAGAAGCGGTAATCGTAAATTCATTATCTTGTCCGAATCCGTTACCAGTATCTTGGTATCCACTACCAGTTATGTAGGTAATTTCCATCGCGCCTGAGATAGATACTTCACCTGCGTTTGCAGAAGAAATAGCTAATGCACCGGCTAGCGCTGATAAACCTACTTTTGTTATTTTTTTCATGTTTATCTCCTTGTTAACGTTTATTTATAAATAAACATTGTGAAAATATTGAAAATCTAGCTATTAGTCACTTTTTTTAATGTTTTTAGTCATTTTTTAGTGTAAGTGTTGCATAAATAACACATTAAAAGCTCATTTTTTTAGCTAAATTTACTGCTAATTTTGGCTTTTTGGTTTAATTAAAATTATTGTCTAACTTCGTTATAAATTAAAAAAATGACTGATTCTTACAAAATTCTATCTAAATCATTTTACGCATTAATAATTCTAACTTTTATTTCATCTTGTGGAGGTCTACCAGAACCTGGTGATGCAAGAAAAACTCCCGTTGGTGCAAGAGAACGTGCTCTCAAAAATATAAAGGAAGGCCGAGGTGCTACCTTAGGGGGCTTAGCAAGAGGTAGAGCAACAACATATGAATTTAGTTCATCAAACCCAATGTGGCGGGCTACTTTTGATGTAATAGATTTTATGCCTTTAGTTACTGTTGATTATTCCGGTGGAATGATAATAACCGATTGGTATACAGACGCTAATACGACAAATGATTCTTTGAAGTTCACAATTAGATTTTTATCTAATGAAATTAGGTCTGATAGTTTAAAAATAATAGTGCACAGAAAAACTTGTAAAACAGCACAATCTAACTGTATTGTAAAAAAAATTGACTCTAAACTTGAAGAGACAATTAGAACAGAAATTATTAAAAAAGCAGCTGTTTTAGCGGCACAATCTGATAAAAAAAAGAAAGGTAAAACTGCCTACGAAGAAAGGCAAGATAGAAAAGAAAAGAAGAAGAAAAATTAAATAATCTAAAGCTCCATGAATAAAATTGATGTAGGAAAAATAGATAAAAAATGGCAGCTTTTTTGGTCTTCAAAAAAAAACCAGTTTAAGAATACAGATAAAAAAAAGAAATTCTATTGCCTAGAAATGTTCCCTTATCCTTCGGGTAAAATACATATGGGACATGTAAGAAACTATGCAATAGGAGATGTCATAGCAAGATATAAAATGATGCAAGGTTTTAATGTTCTTCACCCTATGGGTTGGGACTCATTTGGGTTACCAGCAGAAAATGCTGCTCGAGAAAATAATTTAAACCCAAGCGATTGGACAAAAAAAAATATTTCTACTATGAAACATCAGTTGCAGCTTTTAGGTTTGTCTATTGATTGGAACTTAGAAATCTCTACATGTGATGAAGAATACTATAAACATCAACAGGAACTTTTTATTGATTTTTTTAATAAAGGTTTAGTCATAAGAAAAGAAACTTATGTAAACTGGGATCCTGCTGAAAAAACAGTTTTGGCTAATGAGCAAGTAATTGATGGGAAAGGATGGCGCTCTAATGCTGTGGTAGAAAGAAAGAAATTGTATCAATGGTTTTTTAATATTTCTAAATTTTCTAATGAGTTACTTGCAGATTTAGATACTTTAAAACAGTGGCCAGAAAAAGTTAAGTTAATGCAAAAAAACTGGATTGGGAAATCTTTGGGCTGTGAAATAAATTTTAAAATACTTAAAGAAAATAAAAATTTGAAAGTTTTCACCACCCGTCCAGATACTATATTTGGCGCTACTTTTTTGGCAATATCTGTCGATCACCCTCTATGTGATGACTTTAAAAATTTAGAAAAATTTATAGAGTTTAAAAAAAAATGTTCCCAATTCGGGACAACAGAAGAAGCGATCGCTAATGCAGAAAAAATTGGATTTAAAACTGATATGGTAGCGCAACATCCGTTCATAAAAGGAAAAGCAATTCCTGTTTATGTTGCTAATTTTATTCTTATGGATTATGGAACAGGAGCAATATTTGGATGTCCTGCACATGATCAAAGAGACTTTGATTTCGCAAAAAAATACAAACTCGAAATAATCCCTGTTGTTCAACCAGATAATAAAGAAAAACTTCCTAAAGAAAGTGCATATATTGGAGATGGTAAAATTATAAATTCAGATTTTCTGAATAATCTCACAGTGTCAAATGCTAAAAATACAATTGTAGCCGAAATTGAGAAAAAAAAAATTGGAAAAAAAAGAATTACCTACAGATTAAAAGATTGGGGAGTTTCTAGACAAAGGTATTGGGGATGTCCAATTCCTATGATTTATCTAAAAAATGGAGAAGTGGTTCCTGTAGATAAAAGTGAACTACCAGTAAAGTTACCAAGAGATATTGATATTAACTATAAAGGCAACCCTTTAGATGTTCATCCGAACTGGAAAAAAACTAGATATAAAAAGACAGGTGAAGAGGCAATCCGGGAAACTGATACGCTGGATACATTTGTAGACTCCTCTTGGTATTTTATAAGGTTCTGCTCGCCAAAACTTAATGATAAACCATTTGATGAAAAATCTTTTAGCTATTGGATGCCCGTCGATCAATACATTGGCGGTGTTGAACACGCAATTTTGCATTTGCTTTATTCAAGGTTCTTTATGAGAGCAATTAAACTTTGCAATAATAAAGTAAAAGTAAAAGAACCATTCAAAGGACTTTTTACTCAAGGTATGGTATGCCACGAAACATACAAGGACAATAAAGGTAAATGGTTAAGCCCTGATCAAATTCAAAAAGCGAAAGATGGATATATTTCTAAAATTGATAGTTCAAAAGTCCACGTTGGCCCGTCAGAAGCTATGTCGAAATCTAAGAAAAATATAGTTGATCCAGAAAGTATGATTAAAATATATGGTGCTGACGCAGTAAGATGGTTTATACTTTCTGACAGTCCTCCTGAAAGAGATGTCCAGTGGTCAACGGAGGGTGTTTCCGCAGCGCATAAATTTATACAAAGAATATGGAGTCTGAATGGTAAAATAGTAAACATGAATATTGGAAAATCTGACAAGAATGATGAAAAGAAATTCCTATTAAAATTTAATGAATATCTTTTTAAAATTTCTGATTTAATTGAAAATTTTAATTTAAATGTGGCAATTGCTAAAATATACGAAGTAACTAACCTTCTAGAAGAAAGTTTAATGAAAAAATTGAGCAGCAAAACCTTACTGGATACACAAGTTAAATTTGTTAAAATAATTATGCCTTTTGCACCACACCTATCTTGTGAATGCTTATCTGTGCTAGAGGGAAAGAATTTTTATGAAAAAATTGAATGGCCGAAGGGAAATAAATCATTGTTAAAAGACCAAGAGGTTACACTTGTGGTTCAAATAAATGGTAAAAAAAGGGGCTTATTTACTGCAAAAAAAGACCTTACAGAAAAAGAGGCCTTGGTAGAAGCAAAAAAAATCCAAAATATTAAAAAGAATTTGAAGGATAAAAAGATTATAAAAAGCATCTTTGTAAAAAACAAAATAATTAATTTTATTATTGCTCAATGAAGAAAAACCTTAAATTATTAAACTTCTTTATATTGTTTAGTTTCACAATCATTCTATTTGGTTGTGGTTACGAACCTCTTCTTGGAGAAAAATATCAAATATACGGGATTGAAAAAACCAATGTTACTGGAGACAGGAGGCTTGGGCAAATTTTAATAAATAACTTAACCGTTTCAAAAACTAAGGAAAAAAAAGCAATACTAAATGTTAATGCGAGTAAAGCTAAAAGTGTTTCAGACAGAAGTAAAGCTGGAAAAATTAAAGAATATACTGTCGATGTCAATTTTGATGTTGAACTTCTTGATAGCGTTAATAGAAACGTACTTGTCAAAAAACAATATATGAGATCTGGTACTTATAATGCTTCTGTTTTACATTTAGATACATTAAACAGTGAAAAAAAAATTGTTAATAACTTGACCAAAAGTGTGGCAGAACAGATAATGAATGAATTAGGTTTAATCCAGAATTAAACATGATTTTTAAGAGTTTTGTTGTAGAAAAAAATATTAAATCTTTAGATGCCTATTTTGCTGTTTTGTTTTATGGCGAAAATATTGGACTTAAAGACGAGCTTAAAAAAGAAATTAAAAAAAATCACAGAGCTTTTGAACAATATATTTTTACGCAAGAAGAAATAATAAAAAATAAAAAGAAATTAGATGAACAGCTGGAAAATACCTCTCTTTTCAGTAAGAATAAAATTATTATTATAAATGAAGTTTCGGAAAAACTAAAAAATATAATAATTCCTATTTTAGAAAATCCAAAAGAAAATTCTAAATTATTTCTCTTTGCAGAAAATTTAGACAAAAAATCTTCGATAAGGTCTTTTTTTGAGAAAAATAAAACATTGGGAGTAATTCCATGCTATCAGGACAATGAGAGAACGTTGTCAGAGTACATAAGAAAAAAACTTAATGGTTACGAAGGACTTAGTCAAGATCTGATAAATACACTTATCAGTAATTCTGGGCTTGATAGAAAAACTATAAGCAATGAATTAGAAAAAATAAACCATTTATTTTTAAATAAGAAAATAGATGCAGAGAAGCTAAATACCCTAATCAATAATAGATATAATTTAGATTTTGATAACCTTAGAGATAATTGCTTTTCCGGGGATCAGAAGTTACTTAATAAAAATCTAGGAAGCATAAGTTTGCAGGGTGAAGATGCATATTTTTATCTTAATAATTTGAATATGAGAATTAAAAAACTTTTTGATTTAAGGTGTGAATATGAAAAATCTAAAAACATTGAATTAGCTATGGATAATATTAAACCTAAGATTTTTTGGAAGGACAGACCAACATTCAACAAGCAAATTAAAATTTGGAATTTAGAAAAGTTAAAAGATGCTAAACAATTGCTTTTTAACGCTGAAATGATCGTTAAAACAAGATTAAGTGGCTATAACGAAGTTATAATTAAGAATTTGTTGATTAAATTATACAAAAAGGCTGTCTCTACTTCCTAAGCAACTTAGAAATAAGTTCAAATTGTTCAAGAGTTTTGTAATGAATTATTATTTTTCCTGAATTATTTTTTTTGTTCAAAATTTTAACATTTAATCCAATTTTGCTCTCAATCTCATTTTCAACAAAAACGATATTTGCGTCCTCTGTTTTTTTTATTGGTCCTTTCTTACTTTTTACAAATGTTTCCACTTCTCTAACGGTAATTTTCTTTTTGACAATGTTTTCTGCTATTTCTGAGGCATTGGGCATACCAATTAAAGGTCTGGCTTGACCAGCGGTAAGTTTACCTTCCTCTAGCAATCCAATTATATCTTCCGGCAAACTTAGCAATCTTAAAGTATTACTAATGTGACTTCTGCTTTTAGACATGAACTTAGAAATCTTATCGTGATCATACGCAAATTCTTTAATCAGTCTCTGATAACCTTTGGCCTCTTCAATAGGATTCAAATCTTGTCTTTGAACATTTTCTACTATTGCGATTTCTAAGCTTTTTTGATCATCAATATCGAGAATTAAAACAGGCACATCATTTAAACCTGCTTTTTGAGCTGCTAACCATCTTCTTTCGCCAGCTACTATCTCAAACTTTCCTGGTTCATATTTGTTTTTACGAACTGCGATTGGCTGAATAACTCCATTCTCTTTAATAGATGCAGTTAGTTCTTGAAGTTTTTCTTTGTCAAATATTATTCTAGGTTGATATTTGTTCCTTTGCAAATCTGCTATTGAAACTTTATTGTTAGAGAGTTGATTTGATTTAGGATTATTCTCAATGTCTCCAAATAAAGCAGACAGGCCCCTTCCTAAACCTTTTTTCTTTGCTGCACTCATGCTGCACTTCCCATCGATTGGCCTCTTTGGTTAATAAACTCTTCTGCCAATTTAGTATATGATTTGCTTCCTGAGCAATTTTTGTCATATATAATGCATGGCATTCCATGAGATGGGGCTTCAGATAATCTAACATTTCTTGGCACAACGGTTTTATAAACTTTGTCTTTAAAGTGCTTTCTCGCTTCCTCATCTACCTGTGATGACAACTTATTCCGCTTGTCAAACATAGTTAGTAGGACACCCCTGATGCTAAGATCGGGATTAAGATTATCCTTAATTCTGTCTATAGTTTTTATTAATTGTGTAATTCCCTCTAATGCAAAAAACTCCGTTTGGAGAGGTATTAATAATTCATCCGCGGACACAAGGGACATTACTGTTAATAGACTTAATGAAGGCGGGCAATCTATAAATATGTTTTCGTACTTACTAAAATATTTCTCATTTTCCTTAATTAAAATTTCTTTGAGCATGAAAGCTCTGTTTGCATTATTTGCTGTCTCAACTTCAAGTCCTGATAAATTTACATTTGAACCTATAAGATCTAGGCCTGGTACACTACTTTGTTGGATGGCATCTTTGGAAGTTATCTTTCCAATTAGAACGTTATAAATACTTTTATCCTCATGATTATTAGATTTACCCAAACCCGTAGTAGCGTTGCCTTGAGGATCTAGATCTACAACTAAAATTTTTTTTCCTTTTTTTGCTAAAGCTGCTGCAAGATTTATTACAGTCGTAGTTTTACCTACGCCGCCCTTTTGATTTATTACTGATATTATAGATCCAGCCACAATTTATTTACTTGCATCAACTAATAGTATTCTAGAATCACTCTGTGTGATGCTGGGTATTAGCTTATACTTATAAATCATGTCCTTTGAAGCTTTATTTACCTCATCCTGTGCACTCTTTCCCAACATAACAATTAATTTATGAGGTTTTTTTACAATTTCACGTGAAATTCTAAGCATTTCAGGAAGTTTTTTAAACGCTCGAGATACAATATAGTCTGCATCTATATTATGAGATTGATAATCATTATCGTATATAGAAGTGTTTTTGATCCCCATATTTTCAATTAGGTTCCTTAAAAACATATTTTTAACCTTAGATTTTTCGTAAAGTTTCACGTGAAACGTGAGAATATCCTCAAAAAATATTGATAGTATAATTCCAGGAAAACCACCTCCTGTGCCAAGATCAGACAACGTTCGGTGTTTTCTGATGTCTATAAAATTAATCAATTGAGCTGAGTCAACAATATGTCTATTCCAAATATCTCTTTCTGAGTTCTTAGAAATCAAATTATATTTTTTATTATAGGCGAGTACTTCTTTAGCAAATAATTCTACTTTTTTAAGCTTGTGATCAGTAAATCCCAATTTTTGAGCTAATATTAGCTTTGATTCAACGCTCAAATCGATTGAATTCATGCGGATTCTAGGCTGAAACCCTTTGTTTGATCCTTTTAATTGCGCCTAATAAGATTATAGCCGCCGCGGGAGTAACACCATCGATTCTAAGGGCCTGTCCCAAGGTCTTAGGTCTTATTGTTTTTAACTTTGACTTAACTTCATTAGACAAACCACTAAAGGAGTCATAGTCTATGCTATTAGGTATGACCAAACTTTCATCTTTCTTAAAAGTTTTAATGTCACTCTCCTGTTTAGGAAGATAGCCAGAATAATGGGCATTTATTTCAACCTGTTCATCAATTGAGTGTTCAAATTGGGGAATATCAGCCCAAATATCTCTCAGCTTGCCTAATTTTACATTTTTCATCCCTAATAGTTCAACTCCATTTCTTTTAACTCCGTCCATTGCAATTTTAATAGAATGCTTAGAAGCAGCATTTGGTGTTAGAGATTTTTTTAGTAAAGACGACTCCAAAATATTTATTTTTTTTTGTTTTTTATTGAACAGTTTTTTTCTTTTATCTTTAACTAAATTTAACTTGATGCCTATTGGAGTAAGCCTAAAGTCAGCATTATCTGCTCTCAAAGACAACCTATATTCAGCTCGTGAAGTGAACATCCTATAAGGCTCAGAAACACCTTTCGTGATTAAGTCATCAATCATTACCCCGATATAAGAGTTGGATCTGTCTAAAATAAATTCATCCTTTTTTTTAACTTTTAAAGCTGCATTCACACCTGCTACGAGACCTTGAGCTGCAGCTTCTTCGTATCCTGTAGTTCCATTGATTTGGCCAGCCAGAAATAGAGATCCTATTTTTTTGGCTTCTAGACTCGCTTTTAGCTCCCTTGGATCTACATAATCGTACTCTATTGCATAGCCTGCTCGTACCATTTTGACACCTTCTAGGCCTTTAATTTGTGCTAATATTTTAAGTTGAACATCCTCCGGTAAAGAAGTCGATATACCATTTGGATAAACTGTATGATCATCCAATCCTTCAGGTTCTAAAAAAATTTGGTGTTTTTGCTTTTCTTTAAATTTTACAATCTTATCTTCAATAGAGGGGCAGTATCTTGGACCTACGCCCTTGATGTTTCCAGAGTACATTGCACTTCTTGAAATATTATCACTTATAATTTTATGTACGACATCATTAGTATAAGTCACTCCACAGCTAATTTGCTTGTTGATAGCCTTTAATGTTAGAGATGAAAAAAAGTATGGTGTTTCATCAGCGGGCTGCATTTCTAAATTATCATAATTAATAGTAGTTCCATCTAGTCTTGGAGGGGTCCCAGTTTTAAGTCTTCCAATTTTAATGTTAAATTTTTCTAATTGTTCACTCAGACCTGTAGATGGCTTTTCATCATATCTTCCAGCTGGTATCTGTTTGTCACCTATATGTATTAAGCCATTCAAGAAGGTGCCGGTAGTAAGAATAAGCTGACTACAATTTACCTCTCTCCCGCTTTGGCAAATGAAACCTTTGATTTTATCTTTCTCAAAGATGAATTTTATAACTGGATCTGCTATCACCTCTAAATTTTCATAATTTAGCAATAGCTCCTGCATATATCTCTTATAGAGTTTTCTATCAGACTGAGTTCTTGGTCCTCTGACAGCTGGACCTCTGCTTCTGTTCAATAATCTAAACTGAATTCCTGACTTGTCGGCTACAACTCCCATAACACCATCCAAGGCATCAATTTCTCGAACCAAGTGACCTTTACCTAACCCTCCTATGGCAGGATTACACGACATTTCACCAATGGTCTCTATTTTGTGTGTAAAAAGCCCTGTATTTACGCCCATTCTGGCCGATGCTGCCGCAGCCTCACATCCAGCGTGTCCACCACCTATAACAACCACTTCAAAGGTCATTTTATTGCTCATTTAGCGAATGTATCGATGAAATATGATTTTACAAGCTCAAAGATGGATTATTT
>CEQP01043945.1_pt1 | contig 11609 bp, 7 predicted proteins | sample 356291 | NCBI WGS metagenome assembly CEQP01 (sample SAMEA2621221, study PRJEB7988) | marine metagenome | isolation source: saline water (ENVO:00002010), including | reverse complement strand
TTCATATTATTATTTGTTGCTTCACATGCCATAGGTCAAGGAGCAGTTATTTGGGTTTTTATATCCGAAATTTTTCCTAATTCAGTAAGAGCAAAAGGTCAGTCTTTTGGTTCAGGTATACATTGGGTTTTTGCAGCAATTATTACAGCTATTACGCCTTATGTTATAGATTTATTAGGAAATAATCCTGGACTAATCTTTTTCTTCTTTGGATTGATGATGATATTTCAGTTGATATTTGTCTATAGGACGATGCCAGAGACTAGAAAAACATCTTTAGAAAAGATGAAACTTTAGACTTTGTTTTTTGTCTTTCTTTTTTATCAAATATTTTTCTAAATAACATCATAACAGGGTCATAGAACCTATCTACAACTCTTTCTTTTAGCGGTATGATTGCATCATCTGTAATTTGAATTTCTTCAGGACAAACTTCTGTACAGCATCTAGTTATATTACACATTCCTGAACCGTGTTTTTCTTTAACATCCTCAATTCTATCTGCTTCATCCATAGGATGCATCTCTAAACTAGCTAGTCTAGTCATAAATCTTGGTCCTGCAAATTTATCTTTACCTTCATTGTCTCTGATCACATGACACATGTTTTGACATAGATAACACTCAATGCATTTTCTAAAGTGCTGGACTCTATCAACATCTTTTTGCATCATAACAAAATCTTTCTTTTTATTTTCTTCTGATGGTGAGAAAGGGGTGATTTCTTCATTCTGTTTATAATTCCACGAAACATCAGTTACAATGTCTTTAATTACAGGGAATGATTTTAGTGGAGTAATTACAATTGTTTTATCTTCCTCAAATTCATTCATTCTAGTCATACACCCGAGTCTTGGCTTACCGTTAATCTCTATACTGCATGAGCCACATTTTCCAGCTTTACAGTTCCATCTACAAGCGAGATCATTTGCTTGATCTGCTTGAATTCTATGAATAACATCTAAAACTACCATTCCCTCAGTTACCTCGCACTGATAACTTACCAATTCACCTCTTTCATCATCTCCTCTGTAAATTTTGAAGTTTCTTAAGCTCATATTTTAGTCATTAATTTTTCGTGATCTAGTTTTACCTCTTTTTCAAGTTCTTCAATACTTGAATTTGCAATTCTCTTTAATTCAGTTTCTGGATTCCCTCTTTTTTCTTTTATGGTCTCCATTTTACCATTTTTTCCTTTTTTATTAATGATATTATACTCTAACCAATCTTTTTTCTCTTCAGGGAAATCTTCTCTAGTATGTGCTCCTCTACTTTCCTCACGTAGTAAAGCAGAATTTGCAACTGCCTCTGAAGAAATTAGAAGGTTTCTTAGTGCTAAAGCTTCATGCCAGCCAGGATTAAATTGACTAGTTCCTGCTGCTTTAACTTCCTTGAATTCATCTTTCATCTTTTCGATTCTTCCTATACCATCAGCAATTTCATCCTTTGTTCTAATTATTCCAACGTTATATTGCATGTTTTTCTGTAAATCTTCATGAATCAAATAAGGATTGTTTCCTTTTTCTCTATTAAGAATTGATGTAGCACTTTTAATTATTCTTTTAATATCTTCATCATTAGATTTTGGTATAGACTTAAGTTTTCTAGCATATTTTGCTGCTTCTACACCTGATAAATTACCAAAAACGAGGAGATCTGATAGAGAATTTCCTCCAAGCCTATTAGCGCCGTGCATTCCCCCAGCTGCTTCTCCACAGGCAAATAGTCCGTCAACGTTTGTCATTGATGTCTCAGCATCAACTTTTATTCCTCCCATAAAATAATGACATGTTGGCCCAACTTCCATTGGTTCCTTAGTAATATCAAGTTCAGCAAGAACTTTAAACTGATGGTACATTGAAGGTAATTTTCTTTTAATGTCTTCTGCTGATCTCTGAGTAGCTATATCTAGGTAAGCTCCTCCGTGGACAGATCCTCTGCCTGCTTTTACTTCAGTGTTAATTGCTCTAGCAACAACATCTCTAGTTAATAATTCAGGTGGCCTTCTTGCACTTTTATCACCTTGAAGCCATCTAGCAGCCTCTTCCTCAGTATCTGCAGTTTCGTTAGCAAATTTTTCTGGGATATAATCAAACATAAATCTTTTCCCTTCACTATTTTTTAAAATTCCACCTTCTCCTCTAACACCTTCTGTTACTAGTATCCCTTTTACTGATGGTGGCCAAACCATGCCAGTAGGGTGGAATTGATTAAATTCCATGTCTATAAGTTCAGCACCGGCTTCATATGCCATGCCGTAACCATCTCCTGTATATTCCCAGCTATTAGACGTTACTTCCCAGGATTTACCAGCTCCTCCAGTAGCAAAAATTAAAGTTTTAGTTTCAAATACTATAAACTCTCCTGTTTCTCTATACATGCAAACAATACCTGATACCTTTCCTTCTTTATCTTTTAATATATCAAGAGCAGTACATTCCATTTGAATGTCTATTCCTTGATGAATCCCATGATCCTGGAGTGTTCTAATCATCTCAAGTCCAGTTCTATCTCCAACGTGAGCGAGCCTAGGATACCTGTGTCCACCAAAATTTCTTTGATTAATTAGTCCGTCTTTAGTTCTATCAAATACAGCTCCCCAATGCTCTAATTCTCTCACTCTTGCAGGTGCATTTTTAGCATGAATTTCAGCCATTTTCCAATTATTCAACATTTTTCCTCCACGCATTGTATCTCTGAAATGAATTTTCCAGTCGTCTCTTTCATCTACATTTCCTAAAGCTGCAGCCATTCCACCTTCTGCCATTACAGTATGAGCTTTTCCAAGTAAGGATTTACAAACTAAACCTACTCTGATGCCTTCTTCTTGTGATGCGGCAATCGCTGCTGATAATCCAGCTCCACCCGCCCCAATTACTAGAACGTCAAATTGTAATCTTCTAATTCCTGATATATCTAACATAATTATATTCCCCAAGTATTAATATCATTAATAATTCCCATCGAAACAAGTCTAACATAAACATCTGAAAAACCAACCCAAACTAGACTTAACCACGCAAAAAGCTGATGTCTTCTGTTAAGAAATGTAACTATTTTCCAGCTGCTATGAGTGACTTTATCTTTATATAAACTGCAAGAGTAACAGTCGAGATTGCCACCAATTAGATGTCTAATTGAATGACAACCAAATGTATAGCATCCAAGTAAAATTGGATTTATAGTTAGAATTATTGATCCAACACCAAATCCTAATTTACCATTATTAAAAAATGCAAGAAATGCATCATAACTTAAAATAAATATAAAAATCACTGCAAAATACATTGCGTATCTATGAATATTTTGAAATAATAAAAGTCCTCTTTCACCGTCGTATCTTTCCCCAGAATTAAACGCATTAATATTCCCATTAGTTACAGCAGAAACTTGAGATGGAACTCCTTTGATTGGCTGAACTGCACATGCAGGGGGATTCAAAGAAAATGCTCTATAATAAGCTTTTCTATAATAATAGCAAGTAAACCTAAAGGATAAAGGGAAAATTAGAATCAACCATGCGGGAGATTGTCCTGGTAACCAACTTAACCATTCAGGCCAACTCCCCAATAGAGAAAAATCTAGTGGTGGTACTCCAGGTTTTGAAGCATCTATATAAACGGTAGGTGAGTAGAATGGGGACAAATATCCTCCAAAACCTTCACTCCCTCCACTCCACCAAAAGTATTCACCTTGCCAGGCTGCCCATGTAGAATAAACTACAAAAGAGAGTAATCCTAAAAGAACAAGCATAGGTGATATCCACCATTTATCTTGTCTCAACTTATCATCTAATATGTTTGTTTTAAGCATTTATATCAATAAAGTTCGACAAAGATATATCCCAAATTTTATGAAACAAAAGTTTTAAAAAAATTAAATTTTATATGTTTTAAGTTATGATAAAAACAAAAAATTATTTTGGGCTTGAGCTAAAAATATATAATTAATTTTGTTATGCACAGCTTATTAAGTCATTAATTTTAATTTTTGTAAAAACTATATTTATAATATTAAAATATTCCAATTAAACGTATATAATATTTATATTTATTGTAAAGAATCATGACTTTTCATAAAAAATATTTTTTATTATTTTCTTTATTATTATCATGTTATAGTCTGTTAGCCCAAAAGAATATAAGTGGAGTAGTAGTTTCATCATCAGATTCTGAACCACTGGTGGGAGTTACTGTTTTAGAAAAAGACACTCAAAACGGAACAATAACTGATTTAAATGGTTCGTTTACTTTGACTATATCTAATGATCAAAATATAATTGTTGCTTCTTTTGTTGGTTATAAAACTCAAGAAATTAATATAGGAAATAGGTCTAGTTTATCCATTTCTTTAGAAGAAGATATAACTGAATTAGGAGAAGTAGTAGTTACAGCTTTAGGTTTTAAAGAAGAAAGAGACAAGTTAGGACTTACTGCTTCTAAGGTTGAGGGCAGTCAAATTTCAAGATCAGCTGAAACTGGCCTGATTGATGGAATGGCTGGAAAAGCTTCAGGTCTTCGTGTTACAAGAAGTTCTGGAGATCCTGGTGCAGGTTCTCATATACAAATTAGAGGTCCAGTAACTATTACCTCTTCCTTACAACCACTAATTATTCTTGATGGTGTACCAATTGATAATTCGACGGGTGCATCTTCTACATCAGGTGTAGTATCTCAATCAAGATTAAATGATATTAATCCAAATGATATAGAGTCTATCCAAATTTTGAAAGGTGCTTCAGCTGCTGCATTATGGGGAAGTCAGGCCGCAAAAGGAGTAATATACATAACCACTAAAAGTGGAGAAAAAGGCTCTAGACCAAAAATATCATTTAAGTCTGTTTATTCTATAGATAAAATTAATGCTAGGCATCCTCTTCAAAATACATTTGGCCAGGGTGACAACGGTAATTTTAATCCTTCATCTACTCGTTCTTGGGGTGATAAAATATCTGAAAGAGATGGTTCAGAAGATATTATGGATTCATTTGGCCCTTATTTTATTGATCAGAATGGTTTAAGACATTACAATATTTTGCTGAAAAATGATAGAACAATTTTTGATGAATCTAATTTCAATCAAATAATAAAAGATGGTCATTACAAAGAAAATTCATTGAGTATAAGTGGAGGTGGTGAAAATGGTACAAATTATTTTAGTATTGGAGATTTAAATCAAAGTGGAATAATTCAAGGTAATAGTAATTTTAGAAGAACTACCCTTAGATTCAATAGTACTAGAGATGTGGGTAACTGGTTAAAAATTACATTTAAAAATTCCTACTCAAATACAAAATCAGACCGAATAAGGAAAGGAGCATCATCTACGGGCCTATATTTAGGATTATTAAGGACACCTGCAGATTTTGATAATACAGGATATATTGGTGACTATTATTTGTCATCTACTGCATCACCCATATCTAACAGACATAGATCCTATAGAAATCCAATTGGCGGTAGAGTTAACGCGGGATTTAACAATCCAAACTGGACTATAAATAACCAAGAAAATAGTAATTCTGTTGAAAGATTTATCTCAAATATTCAATTAGACCTCAAACTCACAGATTGGCTAACTGTGATTTCAAGAACAGGCATTGATTATTACCAGTCAAGAACCTCACAGTTTTTTAAACCAGGTACAGTAGGTTCTACATTTGGACAAGGTTATTTTACAGATGGAATAAATAATAATAGAGTATTTAATACGGACTTAATTGCCAGATCTAATTTTGATATTTCAAATGACTATAATTTATCATTAACATTAGGAGTAAATCTAAATGATAGAAAATACTTATCCATGGGAGGAAATATAAGAGATTTTATACTTCCAATTGATCTATATGATTTTTCCAATGCTCAACCTGAAAATATTAATGTAGAAGATTATGATAGGCATATGAGAACTGCAGCATCATATCTATCTACAAATATTAGTGTTCATGATATGTTATTTGTTAATTCAAATGTTAGGGTTGAATCTTCTTCAACAATTGGACCTTTAGCAGATAAAGTTTTTATTTATCCTTCAGTTGATATTGCATGGCAATTTTCTAAATTAAAGCCTCTCTTTGGGTCTCCAATTCTTACTTTTGGTAAATTAAGAATTGCTTATGGTGAAGTTGGTGTAGAGCCTCCACCATTTAATACTCAGTCAATTTATGTGTCACCAAATTATTCGGATTCCTTTGGTGGTTCACTTTCAACTGATCTTTTTGGTGCAGGATCATTTACACCTTCTCAGGACTTAGGTGATCCACAATTAAGTCCAGAAATTAAGAAAGAGTATGAGATTGGTACTGATCTTAGGTTTTTTGATAATAAGATAAAATTAGGGTATTCATACTATTATAATAAAACTGAAGATGTATTTTTTAATTTATCTCTAGCTAATTCTTCAGGATATGATGAACTATTCACAAATGCTGGTGAAATAGAAAACAAAGGTATGGAAGTTGATTTGAGTTATGACTTATTTAGAAATGATAATTTTTCAATAAATTTTAATATAAATTGGAGCTACTATAGAAATAATGTACTTGATTTAAAAGGTGTAGAATCAATAAGACTTGGAGGTCTTTCTGCAGTATCTGGTAGGGCTGTAGAGGGGTATCCTCTCGGAATATTTTGGGGAACAAAATTTGAAAGAAATGATGACGGATCAATTTTGTTAAATAGTAATGGTTTCCCTTCTCTAGCACCTGAAAATGGTGTTATTGGTAATCCTCACCCAGATTGGCAAGGTGGCATTGGAACAACAGTTTCATGGAAAGATTTATCTCTCTTCTTTTTATTTGAAACTTATCAGGGTGCGGATATTTATGCCGGAACAAAAGCTGTTCTTTTGAATTATGGTAGACATCAGGATTCAGGAATTGAAACAGTTGCTCAAAAGGATTTGTTTGATTATAGTGGAGGATTAATAACATCGGGAACTACCTTTAGAGGTTCTATTCATGACTTTGGTGCTGGTCCTGTAGCTTTAACGGAACCATGGTATAGAGGTATTGGTGGATATTTCAGTGGTGTTCAAGAACAATTTGTTGAAGACGGTTCGTGGACAAGACTTAGAGAGCTTACGCTTTCTTACTCCCTGAGGGGTGCTAAGTTTAGGAAAGCATCAAAGCTTTCCTCAATCGATTTCTCATTTACTGGAAGGAATTTATTTATTTTGACGGATTTTGTAGGTAACGACCCTGATACAAACCTGACTGAGGTTAGTACTACTAGAGGTATTGATTATTTTAATAATCCTGGAACCAAATCTTATGTGTTTAAAATAATTATTAATTATTAATATGTTAAGAATATATATTTTCACTTTTTTGATTTTTATTGTTTTTGGATGTGAAACAATTATTCCAGAGGATATAAACTTAAATCCCAACAGTCCATCTGAAGCTCCTGAAGATTTAGTCTTAACTGGTTCTATGGTTGGAACAATTTTGTTTCATGAGGGTGCTACCGCAAGAAGATCTGGAATATGGTCTGGATATTTTAGGGGTACTGATAGACAGCATGAAGGATTTGATAATTATCTTGTTGAGGCAAGTGATTTTTCAGCAATTTGGAATGATATGTTTATTAATTCCTTAAGGAATGCAATCATAAGTGAGGAGAAAGCTATTCAGAATGATAGATCTGGTATCATAACTGGTATTTCTAAGGTCATTCAAGCTTATGGTCTAGGTGTAGCAGCATCTCTATATGGAGATATTCCTTTTGATCAAGCTGGAAGAATTGAATTTATAACCCCTGAATTTGAGGATCAAATTGAAGTTTATAATAAAGTTCAAGTCCTATTGAGTGAAGCTATCCTTGAACTTTCCCTTGATGTAAATAAACCAATAAATGGAAGTGATATATTTTTTAATGGGGATGCAAATAAATGGATCAAAGTTGCTAATTCATTAAAAGCTAGATTTTATATGCACACTAAAGAATATAATTTAGCATACACTTATGCTTCTTTAGGAATTGATAGTAAGTCAAATAATATGTATGCCATCCACGGAGATGTTCAAGGAAACTCTAATCTTTACTATCAGTTTTTTACTGGGTCTCGTGGTTCAGAGCTAACCTCAGAAAATACAAATATTTTTGATATTATTAATCCGTCAAGTGAATCATATAGGGGTAATACTAAGACTGATGAATCTGCTAGATTTGGATATTATTTTACTGGTAATGGAACTCCTAATTTTTCAAATGGATACTTTACAAGATCAAATAGTTTTCCACTTGTTTCTTACTCTGAGAATCTCCTTACTTTAGCTGAGTCAGGATTAAGAACAAAAAACTTTTATACAGGTTTGAGCCATATAAATGATTTCAGAGGTTATATGTCATCAGGAGGATATTTAAATAACGGTTTTGACACTTTATCATTTAAATATAATCCTTATATTCAATCAGATTTCGAAGCTGGTGGTATTGAAAATTTAAATTCTATAACCAAAGAGCAAGCGCTCCTTAATGAGATTCTTGAAGAAAGATATATCACTTTTTATGGTCAAATTGAGGGTTTTAACGATGTTAGAAGAACAAGAAAAGAAGGCATAGGTGTTAAACTTTTACCTAATTCTGGTTCTAAATTACCTGAACGTTTTCTCTACCCTCAATCTGAAATAGATACAAATCCAAATACTCCATCTCCTTTACCTGGATTTTTTGAACCTACAAGGGTAAATCAATGAGAAATTATTTTTTAATATTTTTTTTTTTATCATATATATTAACTCTAAATAGTTATTCTCAAAATGAAGTATCAGGTAAATACTTTTTAGTAGGGGAGTCAGAGTATAAAATTACTTACTTTTCTCCTTCAAATTTATCTTTTACAAACAATAGTATAAAAAGACTTGTAATAGTTTTGCACGGGAATAGTAGAACTGCTATTACTAGACAAAATGATATAATTCAAGCCGCAAATACTGAAAATAAATATTTAGAAACATTGATAGTTTCCCCACATTTTATTAGTAATCAAGAATTAGTTGATAATAATTTAGATGACTACCATCTTTATTGGAGAGATAATGGTTGGATGGAAGGGTCATTATCTAGCTCATCTGGAGCATACCCGAGAGAGGAAAGTTTTAGTTCTTTCGAAGTCATAGATGATATAATTTCTCAAATTATATTAGGTAATAAGTTTCCAAATTTAAGACAGATAGTTTTAACAGGTTTTTCTGGTGGTGGACAATTTATTAATAGATATGCGTCATCAAATAGAGTACATGAAGTATTCGAAAAAGACTATAATATTGATTTTCGTTATGTTATTGCATCTCCATCATCATATCTATATTTCAATGAAGAAAGAAGGGTAGAGGGAACAACAGATCAATTTGAAAATCCCAATGTCGGAAATTGTGGAATTTATAATAATTATAAGTATGGTACCAATATGCTAAATCAATACATGAAATATTTTCATTTAGATACCTTAATTGATAGATATAAAAGAAGAAAAATTTCATATGGAGTTGGTTCAAGAGACAATAACCCAAACTCCTCCTCTATGGATGATTCATGTTCAGCAATGTTTCAGGGAAATCATAGGCTTGAGAGAGCAACAATTTTTGTTAATTATTTAAAGCATTTTTATGGAGATTTAGGTGAAAATCATAAGCTTTATATTGCTCAGGGGGTAAATCATAACAGTACAACATTCTACAATCGAAGTAATATAAGACCGTTAATTTTTCCAGAAATAACAAATCAACCTTTGATCCCATTGGGATTTGAAAATTTTGATAAAATAAATATCTATCCAATTATTGGTTCTAATTTATTGAATATTGAAAATGTGAATATTCATCAACTTGATATGTTAAGGGTTTATGATATCTTTGGAAGAGAAGCAAAAAATATTAATCTTGAAAGTAGCTTTAATAAAAAAATACAAATAAATACTTCTAAACTTTCTGATGGATTATATTTCATCTTTTTTAATACCTTTGAAGACTCTTTAGATAAAAATCTAAAGTTTATAATTAGGAATTAAAAAAGTTTAATGTTCACACGGAGTTCTTTTCTATTAATTGCCTTCTTAAGTTTTTATTATTCTTTTTCACAAGATACTATTACGGTTGCTACCTATAATCTACTAAGATATAATGAGGATACGGATAGAAATATTCATTTCAAAAAAGTCATAGATGAAATAGATGCCGATATCTATATTGCCCAAGAATTATCGAATAGCATGGGAGTGAGTAACTTTTTAAATAATGTTTTAAATTCTGATAATGAAGATTATTTATCTGCTGAATTTTTTGATGATAATGATATTGATCAAGCATTATTCTACAATAAAAATAAATTTAATTTACTTTCAACAACTACAATACCTGGTGACCCAAGGCCAATTTTAATTTATAGACTCAAGCACATACAAACTGAAAAAATATTTTTTGTTTTTAATATGCATCTTAAAGCTAGTAAAGGTTCATCTAATGAAATTCGTAGAGAAACTCAAGTTGACCAATTAATTAATTATACAAAGCAGATGACAGATGATCATTTTTTTATTGCTGCTGGAGACTTTAATATATATTCAACAGATGAGCCTGCATATAGAAAATTTTTTGAGAGTACTTCAACAGGATTTGGTAAGTTTAATGATTTAATCAAGGTTGAGGGTAAATATAATGATCCTGTTTATGCTGAGATTCATACTCAATCTCCAAGAACTGCACAATTTGGAGGAGGAGCATCTGGAGGGATGGATGATAGATTTGATTTTATTCTTTTTTCTGACTCTTTATTTTTTGGCAATAAGACATTTCTTATTAAAGAGAGTTATACAGTTTACGGAAATGATGGAAATCATTATAATCAGGCCATTAATGTAACTCCAAATACAGCTGTAGGACAAGAATTAGCTGATGCTTTACATGATGCATCTGACCACCTACCAGTTTATGCTGAAATAATTTTTAGTAATGATATAGTCGTTCCAGAAAATAATGCTCCAATTGCTAATGATACCTTATTTTATGTGAATGAGACCCCGGATAATAATTCGTTGGTTGGAGAACTAGTTGCATCTGATCCAGAAGGTGACACTTTATCCTATTCGATCATCTCAGGAAATAATAATGATATTTTTAAAATTGACGATAATGGTAATATTTTAATTAAAGATGGTAGCCAAATTATATATGAAGACTATACGTCATTTGTTTTAGTAGTAGAAGTCTCGGACGGAGATTTGTCTGATAATTCTCAGGTTACTATTAATGTTATTGAAAATATACCTCTAACATTTGAAAATATTGATCCTAATCTCTTGAATCTCTTTCCTAATCCAGTGAAGAATAAACTAAACATCAGATCTGCTTATAAAAACATTAAGGACTTTAAAATTTTATCTTCTGGTGGAAAAAAAATTATTAGCATCAAGAAACTAGATAAAAATAATACTATTGACTTTTCTCCTTACAATTCTGGAATCTATTTTGGTGAATTTATTATCGGTAAAAGAAAGTATCACTTTAAAATAATAAAAAAGGACCTTTAAAAAAGGCCCTTTTTTTTATTGGTTTATTAGAAAATTATTCTCTAATAAACTTGAGTACAGCTAACTCATCTTCAAACT
>CEQP01043982.1_pt1 | contig 11634 bp, 13 predicted proteins | sample 356291 | NCBI WGS metagenome assembly CEQP01 (sample SAMEA2621221, study PRJEB7988) | marine metagenome | isolation source: saline water (ENVO:00002010), including | reverse complement strand
TTAACAGGATTATCTCCTTCACGCATTAAAGCTCTTATAGCTGTCGGAGCTGTGTAAAAAATATTTACCTTAAATTTATCAATTATTTGCCACCATCTAGAACTGTCTGGATAGTTAGGCACCCCTTCAAACATCATTGTAGTTGCCCCGTTAGCTAAAGGACCGTAAATTATATAACTATGACCTGTTACCCAGCCAATATCTGCACTACACCAATAAACATCTTTATTTTTGTAATCAAAAATATATTGGTGTGTCATAGAAGCATAAACCATGTATCCACCAGTAGTATGTAAAACACCCTTTGGTTTACCAGTTGAACCCGAAGTATAAAGTATAAACAAAGGATCTTCGGCATTCATTTCTTCAGGTACACACTTATCAGATACATTTTTTGTTATTTCTTCATATGATATGTCCCTTTCGTTATCCCAATTTACAGAGTTACCTGTTCTTTTGACTACCACACACTTTTTTACATTAGGACATTGTTCCATTGCTTCGTCGGCAATTTTTTTAAGAGGTATTATCTTTCCACCTCTTACACCCTCATCTGCTGTTACAACATAATCAGATTCACAGTCGTTAATTCTTGTTGCGATAGAGTCCGGTGAAAAACCACCAAATATAATAGAGTGTACAGCACCAATCCTTGCACAGGCTAACATTATGTATGCAAGCTCAGGAATCATAGTAAGATAAATTGTAACTCTATCACCTTTCTGTATTCCTATACTCTTTAATCCATTTGCTGCTTTGCAAACATTTTTGTGAAGTTCTTTGTAACTAATCTTTTTTGAGTCAGCAGGATCATCACCGACCCATATAATTGCAGGCTTGTTAGCTTTCTTTTCAAGATGCCTGTCTATACAATTAGCTGAGGCATTCAAAGTGCCGTCATAGTACCATTTAATGTTAACTTCTTTTTTGCTGTATTTTATATCCTTAATTTTTGTATAAGGTTTGATCCAGGTAATTCTTTTTCCTTCTTTGCGCCAAAAACTTTCATTATCTTTTATAGATAATTTATATTTTTTCTCGTATTGATTTTTATTTACATAAGCTTGTTTCGACCAGTTTTCAGGCACTTTAAATACCAAATTACCGTCAGAATCTTTTATTTGTTTAGATAATTTTTTTGTCTTTTTGTTACTTTTTCTTTTTAAAACTTTACGTTTTCTTATTTTTCTTCTCTTTTTTTTTCTAATTTTTTTCTTTTTTTTTCTTTTTCTTTTGGCCATTTCTCCCCAGGTATTATGTTCGTACTTATATATTTATTTTACCCATCTTGGATATAATATTCCAGCTTTTTAAATCAATTCCCATAACTGATAATCTTGATTGTTTTAAAATAGGAAGATGTTGTAAAAGTGTGTGATTTTTGATGTCATTCAGTGAAACAGGGTGTTTAAATGTTTTAAAAGATCGGACCATTATGGACACAAATTTTCCAGATGAGTCGGTCTTGTCTGAAAAATATTCTTTACTAATTTTTACTATGCCTACTATTTTTTTTTCTTTTCCAGTGTGATAAAAAAAAGCCTGATCTCCAAGCTTCATTTTCTTCAAATTATTTCTTGCCTGATAATTTCTTACACCATCCCATACCGATCCTTTCTCTCCACATTCTAATTGATTCTTCCATGACCATTCCTCAGGCTCAGTTTTTAATAACCAATATTTCATATTCTATTTCATTTTTTATATTTAATTATTAACATAAAAAATATAAAATCTTACCTTATTGCTATGGAAGTAGAAGTTTATAAACGCTGGGACGAAGAAAATCAAAAACATTGGTGGTTTGAGGGCAGGAAGAAAATCATATATTCAATATTAAAAAATAACATTAGAAAAAATGATTTAAAAATCTTAGATTTTGGTTGTGGCGTAGGTGTAAATACAAAAATGCTATCAGAATTTGGCGATGTTACTTGTTTCGACCCTAGTCCCGAGGCTATTAAATTTTTAAAAAGAAAATTTAATAATGATAAAAAAGTTTTAGTTGAGGATAACTTAGATAATTGTTCGGAACAATTTGATTTAATTATTGCGGCAGATGTTGTTGAGCATATAGAAAATGACAAGGAAGAGATTATAAAGCTTCATAAATTACTAAAATCTGATGGCTTGTTTTTTGCTACTGTTCCCGCTTACCAGTTTTTATTTTCTATAAAGGATATAAAATTACACCACAAAAGAAGATATAATTTATTTAACTTTAAAAAATTAATTTCACCCTTCTTTAATAAAATTAAAATTTCTTATTATAATTTCTTTTTATTTTTACCAATTTCGCTAGCAATTATATATTATAAATTTTTGAGAAAAGATTTTATTGATAAAGTAGAAAAAAAACCAAATAAAATAATCAATTTTTTATTTTATAAAATATTTTCTTATGAGAGTTCTTTATTAAATAAAGTAAATTTTCCATTCGGAATATCTATAATTTTTCTTGGGAAAAAAAGAATAGAATAAATCTATAATTTTAATCCAGGCCCTTTCAAAAAAGGTGCAGAACTATCTAGCGGCCACCGAGACTTTACAATCTCACTTTTCTCGTCAAACAGTTTTTTTTTAAACCTTTGAATTCCTGCCCAGGCAATCATTGCAGCATTATCGCTACAGTATTCTTTCGACGGAAAAATGGGTTGAAATTCCATTTCATTTGATAAATTAATTAAATTTTTTCTTATAGTTTCATTTGCAGCCACTCCTCCAGCAACAACAAAAGTTTTTGAAGTATTATTTGATGTATATTTTAAGAACTCTGACATTGCTACTGAGGTTTTTTTTCTTAAAATTTTATTAATTGTTTTTTGAAATGATGCTGCCAAATCATATCTTTCTTGTTTTGTACTAATTTTTTTTGACTCTCTAAGAACCGCAGTTTTTAATCCTGCTAAAGAAAGATGGCAACCCGCTCTATTAATAATCGGTTCTGGTAATTTAAAACTATCTTTATTCCCTAATTTTGCAAATTTTTCAACTTCCGGCCCTCCTGGGTAACCTAGATTTAAAATTTTTGCTGTTTTATCAAATGCTTCTCCAACTGCGTCATCAATTGTTGTTCCAATTTGTTTGTAATCCCCCAGACTTTTAACAACAATGAATTGAGAATGACCTCCAGAAACTAATAAAAGCAAATAAGGAAAAGATATTTTGTTTTCTATTGATGGACTTAGAGCATGTCCCTCTAAGTGGTTTATTGATAAAAATGGCTTTCCACTAAATTCTGCAAGGCTTTTTCCAATATTAAAACCAACCGTTAAACAAACAATCAGACCTGGTCCTGCAGTAGCAGCGATGCCATCTATCTCACTAATTTTTAATTTACTTTTTGCCAGCGCCTCTTGAATTATAAAATCGATATTTTCTACATGAGCTCTAGCAGCGAGCTCAGGAACCACCCCGCCGAATTCTTTATGTTCTTTAATTTGGCTAGATACTACATTTGATAAAACGTCTGCAGTATTATTAAGGTTTTCTCTTACAACCGATGCAGCTGTTTCGTCACAGCTTGTTTCAATACCTAAAAAAGTAAGTTTTTTTTTCATTAAATTAGATATTATAAAATATATATCTTTAGATATAAATGGATAATAAAATAATTATTGGATCAAGAGGTAGTAAACTTTCGTTGGCTTATGCTAATAAAGTCAAGGACCTTATTGTAAATTTCGAGCCTAAAATAGAAAATAAAATTAAATTACAAATTATTAAAACTTCAGGAGACATATTTCAGAATAAAAAAATATCAGAAATTGGTGGAAAAAATTTATTTTGCAAAGAAATAGAAGACAAGTTGATTAAAAAAGAAATAGATGTAGCTGTGCATTCTTTAAAGGATATGGACTCAGTCGAAACAAAAGGCCTAGTTATACAGGCTTATATAAAAAGAAATGATCCAAGGGAGAGTTTTGTTTCTAAAAAATTTAAAAAATTGTCAGAATTGAATAAGGCTAAAATTGGATCAAGTTCAAGAAGAAGGGAATTACAATTAAAGTTAATTAACAAAAAAATTGAGGTACAAAATATAAGAGGCAATATTGATACTCGAATAAAAAAAATTGAGACAGGAGAGTATGACGGTGTAATATTGGCTCTAGCCGGATTAAAAACATTAAATTTAGAACAGCATGTAAAAGAAATATTTCCAATTAAAGATTTTATACCAACAGCAGGCCAAGGAATAATTGCTGTTCAATGCAGAGATGAAGATGAGAGTATTAAGAAAATTTTAGCAAAAATTAATCATACTGAAACAAAAATCTGCGCCTTAGCTGAAAGAAGTTTTTTAAAAACTTTGGGAGGAGATTGTGATACCGCAGTTGGTTGTTCAGCAACTTTGAATAAAGATAATGTAGAAATTAAAGCACAACTTTTTTCTGATGATGGTACAAAAGTATTTAAAATAGTAAAATCCGGTAAAACAAATGAGCCAGAGCTAATTGGAAAATTGGCGGGTGAGGAAATATTAAAAAAATCTGGAAATAATTTTGCAAAAAAAAGATGAATATTATTTTTACAAGACCTTTATTAGACTCAGAAGACTTTATGATGAACTTTCTTGCATCAGGACATAAAATAATTCATATGCCTACTTTAAATATAGCTACTGCGGACATGAAACCAATAAATACAAAAGATTATGATGGTTTAATATTTACTAGTGCAAATGCTGTAAGGTTTTTAAAATTAAAAAATAATGACAAAAATATAAAATGTTTTTGCGTGGGAAGTTTAACCGAAAGAGCTTTAAGGCAAAAAGGTTTCAACAATACCATTGCTGCTTCTGGCACTGTTTACGCTCTAAAAAACTTAATAGTTAACTCTGTGAAAAATATAAAAAAATTAAATTTAGCTTATTTGTGCGGTGATGTAGTTGCATATGAATTAGACAAAGAGCTAAAATTAGAGGGACTCAAAGTAAGTAAATTTATAAACTATACGTCTAACAAAATCACAAACTTGAATAAAGAGAGCATGGACTTAATTAAAAAATACCCTCCTGACGTAACTCTAATATATTCTAAAAGAAGTGCTGAGAGTTTCGACGAGATATCTAGAAAATACTCTCTTGGAGAACTGATGACACAATGCAAAGTTATGTGTATAAGTAAAAAAATTGAAGATTTTTTAAAATCAAAAGGCTGGAATAAAACTGAAGTTTTTAATCCTGGGGAAGAACTGATAAAAATTAATCAAATTAAAAATGGACATAGTTAGTAATTTTTTAGAATTGTTTTCGGAAGTATGGGAAAAAGGAATTCTCGGAGTAGATATTTTTCAAATATTAATTGGTTTAGGAATTTTTTTAATTTTCCTTCTGCTTCGAGGCTTTATTAGCAAAATTATTATTAATCGCCTAAAAAAAATATCAAAAAGAACCACAAATAAATTAGATGATACTTTTGTTAAGGCCATGGAAGGACCAGCGCGTTTTTTTCCAATAGTAATTGGTTTTTTTATTGCAAGTTATTATTTAGATTTTAGTCCTGAGTCACAGTCATTTGTAGACAATATAAATAGATCACTGATAACAATTTTAATTTTTTGGTTAATACATCAATTTATTCAGCCTGTGAGTTATTTACTTGGAGGTTTAGAAAAACTTTTAACAAGAGAACTAATTGGCTGGATAGTAAGAGCTTTTAAAATACTTATTGTTATTTTGGGTGCCGCAGCCGTTTTAGAACTTTGGGGAATTAAAATAGGCCCTATAATTGCAGGTCTAGGATTATTTGGTGTTGCCGTAGCATTAGGCGCTCAAGATTTATTTAAAAACCTCATATCGGGAATTTTAGTATTAGTTGAAAAAAGATTTAAAGTTGGTGATTGGATTATTGTAGAAAATATAATAGAGGGAATAGTAGAACGTATAGGGTTTAGGTCAACTGTTGTAAGAAAATTTGATAAATCAGTAGCCATTATCCCAAACTTTCAATTTGCAGAAAATGCGGTAATTAATATTAGCGAAACAACTAATTGGAGGATCAGTTGGATTATAACCTTGCAGTACAATACAACAGTCGAGCAATTAAGAAAAATTCGGGATGAAATAGATAAATATATTTCGACATCTAAAGACTATAAAATTAGCGATACTACAGAACACACAGTGAGAATTGACAAATTTTCTGATAGTTCAATAGATATGTATGTTAGATGTTTTACAAATACCGACGAATGGTCAGAGTGGTTAAAAGTTAAAGAAAGGTTGGCAATTGCTATTAAAGAAATAGTTGAAAAAAATGGAGCCTCTTTTGCTTTCCCTAGCCAATCTATTTATGTGGAGAAGAATCAATGAAGTCAATTTTTATTTTACTAGATAGTGTTGTGAGTATTTATATTTGGATTTTAATCATAAATGCTATCTTGAGCTGGCTGATCGCATTTAACGTTTTAAACACATCAAATCGTTTAGTTTATTCACTTTTAGATATTAGTTATAAAATGACAGATCCGCTTCTGAGACCAATAAGAAATTTTTTACCAAATTTAGGAAGTATAGATATTTCTCCAGTAGTGCTAATTTTACTTTTAATGTTTGCAAGAAATTTAATCTTTGAATTTTTTGCTCCAGCTATGTTTTAAATATGATTATTGATGGTAAAAAAATTGCACAAGAGCTAAGAATAAAATTAAAAAAAAAAATAGTAGAACTTAAATCTACCTACAATTCTATTCCTGGACTAACAGTAATTTTGATTGGTGAAGATCCTGCAAGTATGATTTATGTAAAAAATAAAGAAAAGTTTGCGAAAGAGATAGGGATTAATTCACAAGTTATTAGATATCCTAAAAACGTTGAGGAAAAAATTATTTTAGACAAGATTATACAATTAAACAAAGATAAAAATATTTCAGGTATTCTAGTTCAGTTACCTTTACCCAACCATATAAATAAAAGAAAAGTAATAGAGACTATACTCCCTGGCAAAGATGTAGATGGATTCCATCCGATGAATGTTGGAAATTTATCATCAGGGTATGATAGTAATATTCCTTGTACTCCTCTAGGCTGTTATTTATTACTGAAAAAAGTAGAAAAAAACTTAAATGGTAAACATGCCGTTATAATTGGAAGATCAAATTTAAATGGAAAGCCCATGACTCAATTGCTTTTAAAAGAAAATTGTACTGTAACAATAACACATTCTAAAACAAAAGATTTGAAAGCTGAATGTAACCGAGCAGATATAATTATTGCAGCAGTGGGTAAACCTAAATTAGTAAAAGGCGATTGGGTTAAAAAAGGTGCAATTGTTATTGATGTTGGCATCAACAAAACCGATAAAGGTTTAGCAGGGGATGTTGATTTTGATGAAGTTTCTAAAATAGCAAAAGCAATAACACCTGTTCCAGGCGGGGTAGGTCCTATGACAATCGCATGTTTGCTCGATAATACTATAGAGTGCTTCAAAAGAGCTAATTCTTAAAGATAATTTAATTATATATTTTGCTCAGATGAAATTATTTTTAGTACTGGGCAATCAATTATTTAATCCAAAATATTTAAAAGAATATTCAGGATATACATTCTATATGACAGAAGATTTTGGACTTTGTACATTTCAAAAGCACCACAAACAAAAAATTTTACTTTTTTTATCATCAATGCGCTCATATAGAGACGAACTAAAATCGAAAGGATTTAAATTGATTTATAACGATTGCACAAGTGATTTCAAAAAGTCTTATGAACAAAAATTAGATAAAATAATTAAAGAAAAAAAAATAAAAGAGATAAGTTTTTTTGAGATTGAAGATATTTTTTTTGAGAAAAAAATTAAGTCTTTTTTGAGAAAAAAAAAAATTGTTTTTAATTCAGTCAAAACGCCCATGTTTTTAACATCAAGAGAAGAATTCAAGGAATACTTGAGTAAAACTAAAAAACCTTTCATGGCAAATTTTTATAAAATTCAAAGAACAAAATTTAATATTTTGATGAACAAGGATGGCATGCCCAAGGGAGGAAAGTGGAGTTTTGATGACGATAATAGAAAAAAATTACCAAGTACAATTAAAATTCCGCTTTATCCTAAAATAAAAAACACTTTACATACAGAAAATTTAAAAAAATTTATTGAACTTAATTTTAAAAACCACCCTGGATCAACAAAAAATTTTTGGCTTCCAACTACAAGAGATCAGGGCCACAAAATTTTAGATGATTTTTTAAAGAATAAAATTAACTTATTTGGAGACTATGAGGATGCAGTAAGTAAAAAATCTAATATATTATTTCACAGTGCATTAAGTCCTTTAATAAATATTGGATTAATAACCCCATTGGAAATTCTAGAGAAAATAAAAAAAATTGAAAGTAAAGTTAGAATAAACTCATTAGAGGGTTACACTAGACAAATTATAGGCTGGAGAGAATTTATGAGAGGAATTTATCAGAACTTCGACAAACAAATGGAGGGCACAAATTTTTTTAATCATAAAAAAAAAATGAAAACCTCGTGGTATATGGGAACTACTGGGTTAGATCCACTTGACTACTCAATAAAAAATGCCATTCAACACGGATGGTCACATCACATTGAAAGATTAATGATATTAGCAAACATAATGAATCTTTGCCAAATTAATCCAAAGGAGGTTTACAAGTGGTTTATGGAAATGTTTGTTGACTCATCTGATTGGGTTATGGCACCAAATGTTTACGGCATGGGTCTTTTTAGCGATGGAGGTATTTTTGCAACCAAGCCCTATATTTGTGGATCAAGTTATTTTCTTAAAATGATGGATTTTAAAAGAGGCGAGTGGTGTAACACAATGGATGGGCTTTATTGGAACTTTATTAATAAAAATAGAAAATTTTTTCTAAAAAACCCCAGACTTTCAATGATGGTAAGAGTTTTTGACAAAATGAAGAACGAAAGAAAAGTAGTGATACTAAAAGCAGCTCAACAATTCATAAAACAAAATACTATTTGAAGGATTGATGAAAAAACAAAATCTACCTTCAAAAATCTGTCCAGTTTGTAAAAGATCATTTTTTTGGAGAAAAAAGTGGAGACTTAATTGGGAGAGGGTAAAATATTGTTCTAAAAAATGTTCATCATTATAAAAAAAATTTTTATTTTTTTTCTTTTAATTATTTCATATTTTTCAAATTTATATTCTGATGAAAAATTAATCGATGACTTAAAAAAAGGTGGAAAAATCGTCTTTATAAGACACGCTATAGCACCAGGAAGTGGAGACCCAGATAATTTTAAGTTAAATGATTGTAGCACCCAAAGGAATTTAAATTATACTGGTATCCAACAGTCAAAAAAAATTGGTTCTTTTTTTTTAACAAATAACATCCCAATAGATTTAGTTTTATCGAGCGACTGGTGCAGATGTAAGGATACTGCAAAATTTGCATTTAAAAACTTTAAAACTTTTAATGCTTTAAACTCATTCTTTTCACCGAGATTTCAAAAAAACAAGGAAAAGCAGATGTTAGATTTATATAAATATATAGATAACTGGACAGGAAAAAAAAACTTAATCTTAGTAACGCATTACGTTGTAATTTTAGAAACACTTGATAAGGCTGTTTCTTCTGGAGAAATAGTAATTTCTGATAAAAATCTCAATTTTATTGGTAGTATAATTGATTATTAGCATCAGTTTGTTTGTCACAGCGATTTTACTAAAATAAACAGTTATTTATGATTACATGATTAGTCATATACTTTTTATAATAGTTTCATCGGTATTTGGTATAATGTTATTTTTTTCATTTGTAGTTGCACCTATAGGCTTTAAGTCTTTAAGTGAAAAAAATTTTAGAAAATTTATAAGAACTATTTTTCCTTATTACTATACAGTTAATCTTATTTTGTTAACATTAGTAGCAATAACAATTTTTATTTATTATGGTTTTGTTTTTGACTTAATTCCAATATTAATTTGTATAATACTTTTTGTATTTAGCTTATTCATATTAATGCCATTGATAAACAAATATAGAGATCAAAATAAAAAGAAAAAATTTAAGTATGCTCACACTTCTTCTGTGATAATCAACTTTCTTCAGATGATATTATTAGTTACTGTAATTTTTTAACCTATATTTGATCTTCCGCCATCAACACCAATTATTTGACCGGTAATCCAAGAACTTTCATCAGATAATAAAAACTTGGCTAATGCAGCCAGATCTTTTCCCTCACCCAATCTCTTAAGGGGATGTTGTTTAGCAATACCTTCTGCAATTTTAGGATTTTTCAAAACCTTACTAGCCATTTTTGAATTGCTTAAACTTGGAGCTATACAATTTACTCTTATACTTGGGGCTAATTCAGAAGCTAGAGACACAGTAAGACCTTCTAGAGAAGCTTTTACAGGTGAAATTATACTGTGATTAGGAAAACCTTGTTTAACTGCAACGGTGGAGAATAGAACTATAGACGCTTTATTCTTTTTTAAATTTTGCTGAAAAACTTTTATAATATCATATACAGGGAACAAGTTTAGAGAAAAACAATTTAATATATCTTTTCTAGTAATTAAATTAATAGGCTTAAAATCAATTGAGCCAACGCAATAAACAATTCCAGAAACATCTGTATCATTTAGGTCTTGCTTTATTTTTTCTATAAAATTAGATTCCAAAACATCAGCTACACTATATGTGAAGCCTGTTTGGTCAGCTATTTTTGATACTTCTTCTTCACTTTTGCTAATAAGGTGAGCTTCTTTAGAATCATCTTTTATAAGATTTGCTAAGGCACTTCCAACCGCTCCAGTTGCTCCAAAAATTAATATTTTTTCACTCATAATACTTCAAATTAGTTTTTAGAGGTTTGCAATCTTTTTGCGATAGAAAAACTTAAGAAAGATAAGTATGCACCAGTTATAACAAGACCATTCGCTATAATCATGGTTGCAAAAGAAATTTCAAAATAAGAAAACAGCAAATACATAAAACCTATCATTAAATCCCAAAGACCGAACAGCAAGATGTAAAGAGGCCATCTAGAGTCTTTACTTAGAGATTTAAAATCTGACAAACATTTTTTTATATATTCTGATCCAATAGTTATTAATATAAGTGGAATTATAAAAAAGAAAATCCAAAGATATATTGCAAAATTAAAATTTTCCTGCACCCAAGCTTTAGGGAAAATATCTGTTTCATGGAGTAATGTCCAAAAAATTAGATAACCGAACATATAATATAGAACTATTCCTACAAGTTGTCTCATAATAAATTATGCTTCTTCTCCTGGATTTTTTTTATCCATACCTAATTTTTTGCTGTATCTTAATGTTAAGAAAAATATTGATAAGGCCAGTAAGAGTATTGCTCCACCTTGATAGATAAGATTAATCGAAGCACTATCTTTATCTTGTAAAATAATTAATCTAGCTAATGCGGTAATGGCAATTAATACAGGGTAAGTAATTCTTATTGCTTTGCTAGCCCAAAAAACTCCGATCATTCCTATAACCTCAATATAAATGAACATTAAAAGAAGATCGGCAAGTGTAACCCTCCCTACTTTATACATTTCGTTGACTTCGAAACCAAAAGCTAAAACTGTTCCAACAAGAATGAATATTACAGCTACTAGCTGAATATTTCTTATAACAGTATTCATGTTCATAAGTTTTTTATATATG
>CEQP01039262.1_pt1 | contig 11647 bp, 12 predicted proteins | sample 356291 | NCBI WGS metagenome assembly CEQP01 (sample SAMEA2621221, study PRJEB7988) | marine metagenome | isolation source: saline water (ENVO:00002010), including | reverse complement strand
GATTTAGTCGTGGTTGGCCGAACTTATAGGGATGCTCCTGAGGTTGACGGTCTTGCTTTTGTTAAAGGCGAATTTCGGAAAGGTTCTTTGGTGAAGGCTAATGTGGATGGGGCTTTACCATACGACCTGTTATGTACACCGATAGATAGCTAGATTTTCTCAATTAATACTTTGGTAATTTAGATTTAACTAAATATTTATGTGATTGTGTTCACAATCACTTGCTTGAAGCATGTTCATTTGTGAAAATATTATCAAATGATTGTATAGAAAGGAAAAAAACATGAGAATTCGTGATTATTACAACTCTTTAATCATTAACTCACGACGATCTTCTTCGCCTACTATTCGTGAGGCAAGATTGGATTTACGCAGAGTTCGTGATTTGAGAGATCGTGCATGGAGAATATAAATAATGATAATTAACTGAAGGCACAATGCCTTCAGTTAATTATCATAGTGGTTAATCTAAATTCACTTTAGGCTGTGTTGTAACAAAACTTTCTACCACTTCACTTAAGTCACTTACATTACTACTAATTTCGATGGAGTCATCTTTAATGAGTTCTAGTGTTCCTTGTGATTCACTTTCTTTAAGTACATTTTCTACTGTTTGAGGTAATGCTGGCAGTTCATTTGGGTTTGTTAAACCAAAATGCTCTAAAAATCTTTGCGTAGTTGCAAATAATGCTGGTCTACCTGGCCCTGGGGCACGTCCCTTAATTTCAATTAAATTTCGATTTCGTAAGGTAGCTATTGCCCCCCCGCTATCCACGCCTCTGATCGTATCAATTATGTGGCGAGTTACAGGTTGTCTATAAGCTATGATCGCTAATGTTTCTAATGCTGCAGTTGAAAGACGACGATTCGCTTCTAGTCCTAAAAAATATTCGATAATACTTGCTGTATTTGGTGAGGTCACAAATTGTACACCGTCTGGACCAATTTGTAGATTTATCCCTTTTTTCTCTGAATTGTAATCTTCAATCATAATGTCTAGTATTTTATTGATTTGTGAAGGTTTTATTTCCAACACTTTGGCGAGATTTAAGATTGTTATGGGTTCTTCAGCTACGAATAATATAGCTTCTATTAGTGCAGGATAATTATTTTCGTCATGTTTTTCAGTTGAAATCATTTAGGTTCCTTATATTGTTGGATTATTAAAACTGCATTTTGCCCACCAAAACCAAAAGAGTTCTTAAGAACAGTTTCAACATTAGCTGAACGTGAAGTTAATGGTACATAGTCAAGATCGCACTTTGGGTCCGGAGTTTCAAGATTTAATGTAGGTGCAATTTGATTTGTTAGGATTGTTTGTATAGCTGCTATTGTTTCCGTTGCACCGGATCCTCCTAGCATATGACCAGTTTGAGATTTGAGTGCACTAATTGGAATCTTCTTAGCTAAATCTTTAAAAATAGTCTTAATTGCTTCAGTTTCTGCGATATCACCTGCATTGGTTGCAGTAGCGTGAGCTGATATATAATCTATTTCGTCAACTGTTGTATCAGCACTTAAAAGTGCTGATCGCATTGCACGTGCAGCACCTTCTCCACCGTCAGAAGGTGCTACTAAGTAACTAGCGTCAGCGCTAACTCCATATCCAATGAGTTCAACAAGGGGTGTTGCGCCGCGTGATAGGGCATGGTCAAGTGATTCAAGTACCAGCATTCCTGCACCTTCTGCTGGTACGAAACCATCTCGTTCTTTGTCAAAAGGTCGTGATGCTGAGTGAGGTTCATCGTTATGTGATGTAGATAACGCGCGCATAGTGGCGAATCCGGCTAACCCCAATTCACATATACCTGCTTCTGTACCACCAGCGAGCATGACATCAGCTTTATTGTGTCGAATTATTTCAGCTGCCTCTCCGATAGCTTGCGTTCCTGAAGCGCAAGCGGTAACTACAGTATTCGTGTATCCAAGGATTCCAAGCTGGATTGATACATTTGCTGCTGCCATATTTGGCAACCATTTTGCAACGTATAGAGGATCTATCCGCATGCCATTCTTCTCAAAAAGTGTTCGGTTTGCTTGTTCTACCAATGGATAGCCACCACCTCCATTACCACAAACTATTCCCATTCTAGTTCTATCGATCTCTTCTATATTTAAACTTGCATTTTGAATACTTTGTCGTGCAGTAGCGACAGCGAATTGGGAAAATCGTGCCATTCTCCTAGCAGATTTTTTATCCATATACTCGGTAGGATCAAAATCTTTGATTTCACCGGCCACCTTGCATGGGTAGTTACTAGTATCTAAATGTGCGAAGTTGTCAATTCCTGAAATTCCGTTAATAGCTGATAACCAGAATTCTTCAATTGTATTTCCTATTGGAGTTATAACGCCCATACCTGTAACTACAACGCGTCGATATTGGTCTGACATAATTTCAGAAATCCTTCTTGTATATGTTACCGCAGACCTAGTTCATGATCGCCATCAATATCTAAGATTAATTCTCTTGCCTCAGCAGCAGCATACATGCTTCCTGTCACAATTATAGTTCCTGATGATTTTGTCATTTTATATGCATAATCAATTGCAGTTTTCATATCATCGGCTGTCTGCGTAATATGGCCCATTTTAGCTATTGAATTAGAAAGTTCGATGTTATTTATTGCCCGTTCTATACGTAAGTTGGGCAATACTACATGACTATGATCAGGCAATAACTTTAATAGTATATCTAGCCAATTTTTGTCTTGGAGCATAGCTAAAATATAGATATGTGGTTGAGAAAAAATTTGCTCATCGATAGATTCCTTTAGTCTTTGAGCAGCAAGTTGTGTATGTGCACCGTCTAGGATGATGGTAGGATTTTCACTTATTATTTCACCTCTTCCTGGAAGTTCTATTTTTGAAAATGCTCTTAAAACTGTCGAAGGTTGTAGAGTTTTCTTATTGCTAGAAAGTGCTAGCTCTGTGGCACGTATTGCAGTTATCGCATTTTCGACCTGGTGTCGACCAAGGGTTGGTAACGAAATATTTTTATAAATATTATTTGGGGTTTGTATATCAAATTGGACTGATTTCTTACTTAAATTGTCAATTATGTAATCACATTCTTTAGTTGTTTCATGTACCTTTGCATTTACTTTTTTTGAGGCAGAGTAAATTTGTTCGAGTGCATCAGCATGTTGAGGTGATGTAACTACTTCACAATCAGAAACAATTATGCCAGATTTTTCTTTAGCAATTTCGGGTATTGTTTTTCCCAAGATTGCGGTGTGTTCTAAGTCTATTGGTGTTATTACTGCAACTGCTTTATGTAAGTTTGCATTCGTAGGATCGAGTCTTCCCCCTAAGCCTACTTCTAATATTTGCCATAAACTTTTTTCTTGCGATGCTGCAATCCAGGCCATAATTGTTATTAATTCAAAGTAAGAAGCATCAGAGGAAATTTCTGAATTTAATACGATTTGTGCAATGTCGGTAAATTTTTTTTCTGATAATGGGATTCCATTAATTTGAATCCTCTCTCTTGTTGAGTGAAGGTCTGGTGATGTTGTAAGCATGGTTTTAGCATTTGGCTCATCGATGATTAAGGATTCTCTAATTAAGGCCTCCACCATTATGGCGGTGGATCCTTTACCTTTTGAGCCTGCGATATGAACAGTATTTCGTTCTTGTGGATTACCTATTTCTGAAAGGTATTGACGAATAATAGGGAGTCTATTCGATTTGGCAGAATAGTTCCGGGAACGTTTTTTTTCGTTTTTAAGTAAATTTTGTATTGATGAAATGTATAGTTTGCTGACATTAAGTTCTTTTTGGTATTGCATTTGATGTTTTCACTCATTAATAAAGACGCAGTATACGTTGGTCTGGTAAGTTTTGCTTATGATCAGAACTTATCGTACATCTGCTGGGGGTATCCCACAAAATATAATTAAGTTTCTCAATGAATCTTTGACTCAAAAATCGATTGGTGAAGATATAAGGCTTAGTATTGAATTTGGCACGGTGAGTCGTGGTGGATCCTCTCTTTTTTTTCTATTTTTAGATACAAATGAATTCGGAATATCTGAAATTCCCGTGATTACTGCTACATACAGGCCTGCGATTTCTTCTGGGAGTAATTCAGTGGAAGTATTGAATTACAATAGAAGAATTATATTTCCTTTGGAGCGTATTGTTGAAATTCCAGAAGCCATTGAAATTGAAATTTTTCGTAAAGTTGCTTCACTAGTTTCTCCAGGTGGAAAATTGATAGTTGAATATGATTCAGTTGACCATCGATTAACTGCTGAGGCATTAAGTTCAGGTGTTCCTTCAGCAGCAACTCCTTTAGGTGGAATGATGTTAGCGATTGGTTGTGGGGTGCAGTTTATTAATCACGATCTTTCAGGAGGAGGTCGTGCAGGCAGGAGAAAACTTATTGGATTACGTGGGAAAAATAATCAAAATGATCGGGCATTATCACTTAGTATGATTAATGAATTAGAGAACTTTTTAACTTGGTCAAAAGAATTAGATTGGCTTATTCAATCCAAAACCAGACCTATTGCAATAGCAACTATTACTATGCTTAAAGAAAAGTTCAATTTATGAATACATTTTTTATAAGATAGATCTATAAAAATAGGAAAAGAATAGATGCCACTAACAATTAATGGAATAAGTTCGCCAGTACAAGGAGTAGATGACGCTTCTTTAAGGCCAGTTTTAGAAGCTATAGTTGATGCTGCTAAATTGATTTCCAATAATGTCCAAAATGGCATGCTTATTGAACGCCCAGATCCAGAAGGTGTGCGAAATATTCATGGTGAATTAGTCCATACTTTGGATACTTTAGGAACGAATGCATTTGTTGAAGTATTTAAGAATAGCGGAGTTGTAGCAGGTTTGGTGTGTGAAGAATTAGAAGTGGAAACATTTTTCGATGTGAAAAATATATCGGGATCTTATTTTTGTGTTTTAGATCCTATTGATGGTACATCGAATGCAGATATTGCGATCACTATTGGTTCAATTTTTGGTATTTTTAAGGGAACTAATGGTAGTGGTGTATTAGATTCCACCCAATTTTTGCGTCCAGCAAAAGACTTTGTTGCTGCAGGATATGTTTTGTACGGTTCAAGTACTTTGTTAATATTAGCAACACCACTTCGAGTTCAAGAATTTACACTTGATATCGACACGATGAAATTTGTTTGTACTCGAAGCTCTATTACTATTCCTGAGGAATGTCCTTATTACAGTGTTAATCAGGGATATGAAGATTTATGGGAAGATAATATAAAGACAGCAGTTAACTCAATTAAGAGAGAGCGTTCATTGAGATATGTGGGATCATTGGTTTCAGATTTTCATCGCGATCTTATCAGAGGTGGTGTTTATCTGTATCCAGGTGATACGAATAACCCTGAAGGTAAAATCCGTTTGCTTTATGAGGCTGCTGTAATGAGTTATATCGCTCATTATGCTGGTGGAGGATCGACAAATGGGTACACATCTATATTTGATTTGCAGCCGACATCGATCCATCAACGAACACCGATTTTTGTGGGTAATTCGAATGTAATTGAACAAATTGAGTCAATATTAAGAGATACTACTTAAATTAGAAGAGGAGATTTTGATGGGCGATGCTAATCGACTAAGAGAACCATGTGTACTAGATAAGATGCACCTCGCTTCAGGACAATATTCTAGGTTACATAGAATGATGTATGAATATGGAACAGCGAATGGCACCTTGTTACTTCTTCCCTACGATCATGGTATTGAACATGGTCCGATAGACTTTTTGGATTATCTACAAGGCGCAGATCCTGAATATCTTTTCCGTCTCGCGGTACAAGGTAAATTCTCTGGTATTGCAACTCATTTAGGTTTAGCAAGAAGATACTTTTCTGAAGTAGCAGGGCAGGTTCCTCTTGTCGTGAAACTGAATGGTAAAACAAATATTCCTCCTGACGATCATGCTATTTCTGCCATGACTGGGGATGTTGAATCTGCTGTTCGTTTGGGAGCTGATGCTGTTGGGTACACTTTATATGTTGGTTCTCCAGAGCAACATCAAGATTTCGAACAATTGCGTGCCGTCAGACGTGAATCGGAACTATTAGGGATTCCCTTAATTGTTTGGGCTTATCCTCGGGGCAAATATATAGAATCTAAAGGCGGTAGAGATGGTTTGTATGCCGTTGATTATGCAGCGAGATTGGCTCTAGAGTTAGGTGCAGATGTAATTAAGTTGAATACACCTAAAAGCCATAATCCAGATGCGAGTACTCCTGCACGATATAAAGAATTGGAGGATGAACGATTTGAGATGACTAAGCGTGTAATTGCTTCTGCACAAAGGGCTTTAGTAGTTTTTACAGGTGGTAGTTTTCACTCAGATGAAGATTTTCTTGCTGACTTGGATATGGTAATGCGAGCTGGAGCTTCAGGTATAATTGCTGGGCGCAATATGTTTCAACGTACAGAAGAAAATGCAATAGCAATCACGAAACGTGTTCATGAACTTTTAGGAGAATATTCGCAATGATTTCTAGCTATTTTATGATCTTTTTCTTTGGCTCACTCCAATTCGATTAACTCTCACTTCTATCGCATCCCCTGTTGGTGGGCTCGTAAGTCCTGGAGTATCACACTCTGAGATTGCTAATGTTGCAGAGTCAGCAGTATCTGAGATTGTCCTAGCTGCTCCAGTAATTGATCTCAAAGCTTATTTGGTAGGTGGTTCTATATATATCTTGATTACCCATACGGCAGGTGAGAAGGATAAACAGATATTTTCAATTGCTAGAGATATTGTTGAAGATTGTCAAAATGTTGCAAAGAAATTAAAACTATATGTTCACCATGAAAATATAGGAATAAATTTGCCAGAGGATAATTTGAATGTTGCTGGTTTTTCTATAGCAGAAATAACATTTGAAGAACGAATAAAAGAATCACTTATTTGTCTAATCGGATCTGGTATGGGACTTGGGGGATTTAATCTTCCATTATTTAAGACTTTTGCTGATCCATTTAATACCGCAGGTTTAATTTTCTCCGATATGTTGCATGAAGGGACTGCATTTGAGGTGCAAGATACAATTGAGCACCGTAAAGCTGTTTTTGCCAATCCGAGTGAATCATATGATTTACTTGCTTACATTGGCATGACAGATAGATTTGTTGTACATCGTGTGATTACTCGTGTCGATGGTAAAATTGTTGCAGTCGCTTCGACAGATAGATTGAGTGATGTTAATGGATTAAATTCAGGGAATGATACTCCGGTAGCAATTGTTCGTTGTGAAGGATCATTACCCACAATCGGTGAAGTTACCGAACCATATGCTGTGCCTGCTTTGGTAGTAGGTTCAAATAGAGGTTCACATTTGGGGCCATGGATGCCTGTTAGTGTTACAGATTTATCTATTGGCAGATTTGATGGCCCACCTAAAATTGCTGCCCTTGGTTTTAATCTTGCAGACGGGTATTTGGGGTTGGAAAAGGATATTTTTGCTGATAATTCATTCGATCGCGCTAGAGAACAAGCTAACTTGCTGACAGATATTTTACGTAAACAAGGCCCGTTTGAACCATACAGAGTGAATCTCGATTCTTCGGAAATTCAACAATTACCTGGATTTGCAGCTCAAACTGAATCTCGTTGGGTTTCGATTGGAGAATAAATGTCTCAATCTAAATTAGTAGTTGCAACATCAAATCAGGGAAAGCTGAAGGAGATTCGTACATTACTTGAAGATACTAATTGGCTGGTATTGGGATTGTCTGATTTTAATTTACAAGACACTGCTATTATTGAGACTGGTAATTCATATCTAGAGAATGCACTAGCTAAAGCCAATAATATTGCCAAGCTGACAGGGATAATTACATTGGCTGATGACTCTGGTTTGGAAGTAAATGCTTTGGGAGGCAAGCCAGGAGTTGTAACTGCAAGATTTGGTGGTCCACTTCTAAATGATAATCAACGATGCGATTATTTGTTAAAATTATTGACAGATGTTCCTAAAGAAAAGCGACAAGCATGTTTTCGCGCTGTCCTTGCGATTAGCATCCCCGGAGGGCTAAATTTTGCTCGTGAAGGTATACTAAATGGATACATCGCACAAAGCTTTCGTGGAGAGAACGGATTTGGGTACGATCCTATTTTTGAACTTCAAGATGGAAGGACATTAGCTGAGTTGGGATCTGAAAAACAGCAGATTAGTCACCGTTTTCAAGCTATGAGAGCGATAAAAAAAGTATTAAGGGAATTTGATCATGGCTAGGTCTCACGATCACGATTATGACGATAACTTTATTGATTCCTTAGGTAGGCCATTAAGAGATTTAAGAATTTCAGTGACTGATCGATGTAATTTTCGATGTCAGTACTGTATGCCTAAAGAAATTTTCGGACCAGAATTCGAATTTTTACCTCGCGAAGACATCATGAGTTTTGAAGAAATTACTCGGATAGCAACATTGTCCGCTAGCTTAGGTGTTACAAAATTTAGACTTACAGGAGGTGAACCACTGTTGCGTGCAGATTTACATAAACTTGTGAGCAAGCTCCATGAGATTCCTAATGTTGAGATTGCTCTGACTACCAATGGCACTTTACTAAAAAATTACGCTCAATTATTGTCTGAGTCTGGATTAAACAGAGTAACAGTCAGTCTTGACTCATTGGATGATCAAACGTTTCGTCAAATGAATGATGTTAGCTTTCCTGTTAAGGCCGTTTTAGAAGGGATTGAAACGGCAGGTCACTTTGGTTTGGGGCCAATTAAGATTAATGCCGTCGTGCGTAAAGGCGTTAATGACCATACTCTTCTAGATTTAGCTGCATATTTTCGTGGAACTTCTCATATTGTTAGATTTATCGAATATATGGATGTTGGTAACTCTAATGGATGGGTTATGGATGAGGTAATTCCTTCCAGTCGAATACTTTCACTAATAGGAAAGATTTATCCTCTGGAGGAACTTCCTTCTAATTATAGTGGTGAAGTAGCAAGTAGATATCGATATAAAGATGGTGCGGGGGAAATAGGATTAATTAGTTCAATTACAGCTCCCTTTTGTGGAAATTGTACGCGTGCACGTTTATCAGCAGATGGGAAGTTTTTTACCTGTCTTTTTGCTAGCAGTGGCACAGATATATTGAAGGAAATTCGCTCTGGTGCTACCGATAAACATTTGATTGAAATGTTAAAATCTATTTGGTTACGTAGAGATGATCAATATTCTGAACTTAGGACCAAATACATGCGATTATCCCCTGAAGAGAAAAAGATTGAGATGTCTTATATTGGTGGATAGTAACCCAAGGAACAGACTTTATGTTTTCACATATTGATGATCAAGGTAATGCTCAAATGGTAGATATATCAGATAAAGACATTACGGTGCGTATCGCAACTGCCGAAGCGAAAATAGAAATGGCGAGTACAACTTTAGAAGAAATTATCAACGGCGCTATACCTAAAGGAAATGTTCTTAATACTGCTAAAATTGCTGGAATTATATCAGCAAAAAAAACGCATGAATTGATTCCATTATGTCATCAAATATTACTTTCAGGGATTGACATAGGCTTTTATCCTGATCAAAAAAATGCTGTTTTAGTAATTAATTCTACAGTTAAGACGACTTATTCTACGGGAGTAGAGATGGAAGCATTAACAGCAGTGAGTATTGCAGCTTTAACGATTTATGATATGTGTAAGGCAGTGGATAAAAACATGAAAATTACAAACATTCATTTGGTTTCTAAAACTGGTGGGCAATCAAGTAATACGGAATAGAATTTATGAATTTTTACTTATTATCATTATCTAAGTAATTAATTACTGCTTCGATGGCTGCATGTAAATAAGGTATAATTTCCATCGCATCACCTTCAAGTGGTCTTAATTCTTCATTGCGAGTTTCAGTGGGTGCACCATCTCTAGCTAAAGCCTCATCATCAAAATTTAAGATTAGCTCATATAAGCTTCCCTTTTCTCCTACAAGGATACAGCCTAAATCGCTACTTTTAGGTGGCTCTACCTCTATACCATAAGTAAACATTGCTCCAGGGAATGGGGGTAATTGTTCAATTTCTGAAGCTAACTTTATTAGAAGTTCCTTTAATTCACTTGCAGTCTTATCTACGATAGCATTGGCGAAAGCTAGTTGTTCGAAATGAGAGTTAAACATTAGCGCTCCTTGTGCAGTAATATGTATAAAAGTAGTACGAGCTGGATCATGCTAATTGTAATCTTATAATTCTAAATAATCAGTGTTAGCAGGTAAATTACTTCTACATTTACGAGGTTTTATGACTATTTGGATAAATCATTATTCTGTTGTTGATTCGCAGGCTGTAGAAAATGGCCCTTGGATAATTGACCAAAAAAATCAACGTAATGGAGCAGAAGAGCGATTATTAATTTTGGTTGAGCCAGTGTCTGATGATTCTGCTAACGTTTGTAATGAAGTAGCGCAAGCTGTCGCAACACTTTTTTTCCATGAAAAACTTTCTGTTACTGGTGCTTTATTACGCTCTCTTAGACAAGCTGACTATAACCTTAAGGAATGGAACAAAAGATCATTAAGAGAACACCATATTGCTGTAGGTTTAACTTGTATCGTTATTACTGGGCAAGAAGCAACTATTGCTCAAGTAGGTCCGAGTCTTGGTTATATAATTTCAGATCAACAAGCTAGTCCATTACGTACAAAGAATTATCCTGCAGCAATTCCATTAGGTGGGGAAGGAATAATTCAACCGTTATTTTCGAAGTTATCTTTGGATAAAGAACATATTCTATTCTTCAGTTCATTTTTAGAAAATACATTAAGTAAAGACGAATTGGCATTTTGTTTAAATTCAAGTCCATCGCAATGTCTTGGGGAATTGTATTCACGCACTCGTGATGTGGAAAATATGGCTGCAATCATTCTAACTATGAATATAGAAGATAATCAGGAGCAACCTTCAACTCACTACACTATCCCTTTGGATAGCGGTTCAGAAAAAATTGTTGCTATCGGTGCAGAACAAAAAAATAATTCTTTACAATCTCGAAACCCTAAGGGCTATTTAAAAATGCATCAGTCTCGAAGTATTAGAGGTTTCTTTAGTTTTCGTAGAGTAGCAATGGCGATTGTAGTAACTATGTCTTTGATTTTTGTATCGGTGGGTTGGACTTTTTTTTCGGGATTATTAGAAGAAGATATTGCTGCACAAGTTAATGAGTCAATTAGTAGTGCTAGAGAGAACGTCGCAATTTTCAATGATAGTAACGAGATAGAAATTCGTAGATTGGCATTAAATGACGCACTTACAGAACTCGAACGTGCGCGAGCACTATCTCCAGAGAATGATGCTGCAAAGTTATTACAAGGACAAATTTTAAATTTGATTCAAACTTTAGATGCAGCAATAGCGATAAAAGATTTTGACGCAACTGTTAGATTAGCGGGATTAATTACGACCCCATTCCAACCTGTTGATATTGTAGCTAGTAGTTCTTCGATATGGTTACATGACGCTGCACAAGGCCGTATATTTGTGATCAGTCAGGATCTCGTCTCTGAATTTGTAGAAGTTTACCGTGCTGGTAGTGTTTACGATTCTATTTCTGCTGGCCATCCGATGGTTTTAGAAATGAAGTGCAAGTTTTGCCGACAGTGCTTT
>CEQP01165662.1_pt1 | contig 11700 bp, 9 predicted proteins | sample 356291 | NCBI WGS metagenome assembly CEQP01 (sample SAMEA2621221, study PRJEB7988) | marine metagenome | isolation source: saline water (ENVO:00002010), including | reverse complement strand
TTTTTTTTATCTCTTGAATTCTTATTATAATCAAGATAACTTATTTCTGTGGCTAGAGTAGGAATAATTTGTGGTAGCGACTCAGATTTAGAGAAAGCTTCTGATGCATGTAAGATTCTTGACGAATTAGGCGTTGCTTATGACCTTAGAATTGCTTCGGCTCATAGAACTCCAGAGCTATTAGAAGAGTACATGAGCACAGCCGAGGAAAGAGGAGTTGAAGTATTCATAGCTGCTGCTGGTTGGGCTGCTCATTTACCAGGAGTAGTAGCATCCTATACAACCTCACCGGTAATCGGCATACCAATAGATTCTTCTTGTCTTAATGGAATGGATTCGCTTCTTTCCATAGTTCAAATGCCGCCTGGAATACCTGTCGCCACAATGTCTATAGGAAAAGGTGGTGCGAGGAATGCTGGAATTTATGCAGCATCGATTCTTGCAATTAAGTATCCTGAAATAAAAGAATCCTTAAATAACTTTAGACAAAGCTTGAAAGATAAAGTTAAAAAAGCTGCTGAGAAACATAACAAATAAGTTGGAATTAATAAATACCAATCAGGTTAACTATTTTTCACTTTCTAATTCCATTAAAAATGGAAAAACTATTTGCTATCCTACAGAAACACTATATGGCTTAGGTTGTGTAATCGATAACGATGAAGCTATTGATAAATTATATAAAATTAAATCAAGAGAAAAGGAAAAAAGATTTTCGATATTATTCAAAGATCTTGATATGGTCGAAAAGTTTTGCGATTTAAATACTACGGAAAGAGATTTGATTGAAAATTTTATGCCTGGGCCTCTTTCAATGTTATTAAGAATTAAGAATGATAGTTCAATCAGAGGCAGCTTGGTTGGTTTGAATAATAAAATCAACTGTAGAGTCTCTTCTCATCCTTTTGTGGTTAAACTTTTTGAGTTTTTAGATGTCCCTATAATATCTACAAGTGCCAATATTAGTGGAAAAGAAAATATTTTTTCTTTTAAAACAATATATAATACATTCCATGATTTAGTTGATATTATCGTTGACAACGGAGATATAAATAAATCATTAGGTTCAACAATTATTGAAATAGATTGTGATAATTTAAAAGTCTTAAGAGAAGGCGACATTAAAGAAAAAGATATAATGGTTTTTCTTCATGGCAGAAATTAAATCTTTCAAAGCACTTAGGTATAACCCTATTAAAGTGAGTGACATTAGTACAGTTATAGCTCCACCATATGATGTTATTACAAAAGATCAGCAAGATGCTCTTTATGAATTAAACGAAAATAATGTAATAAGGGTGGATTTAAACAAAGAACCTGGCGATAAGAAATACACGATGGCAAAAGAAATATTCGAAACTTGGCAAAAAAAAGAAATCCTTACTGAAGATATTAGAGATTCTATTTATCCGTATTATCAAAAGTTTGATTATGAAGGTTTAGAATACGAACGTATTGGAATTGTGGCATTAGTGAAGTTACACGAATTTAAAGACAAAGTTATCCTCCCTCATGAAGAAACATTTAGTGGTCCAAAAGAAGATAGATTGAAGTTAATGAAAGCATGTAGGGCTAATTTGAGTCCTATCTTTGGTATTTTTGAAGATCATGAAGATCTAATTCAGAACCTGGTAATTAATTTTATTAAATCTAATAATCCGGCTATCGAAGCTACATCTTTAGATGGAATCCTTAATAAAATTTGGGAAATTGACGACGAAGAAACAATTTCTAAAATTACTTCCTTGTTCATAGAGAAGCAGATTTTAATTGCTGATGGACATCATCGATACGAAACATCATTAAATTTAAAAAAAGAGCTAGATAGCTCTAAAAGTGAATACGCAATGTTCTATTTGGCTGCATCCAATCAAGAAGGGTTACTAATTAATCCAACACATAGGATTCTAACCAATGTTGCAGATTCGGATAAAATCTTTAGTTCAATTAAATCTGATTTCATAATTGAAGATTGTAATCAAATTAGCGAAAAAGAATTAAAACCTAATGAGTTCTATGTAGTATGCAATAACAACAACCTACTTATTAAATGCACCATTAGAGAAGAAGATTTGAATCAATTTAACAATATGAGTGTATTCGCTGTTCAAGACAAGATAATAGATTCACACAAAGAATTATATTCTGATATAAAATTCTTCAAGAATCTTGAAGATGCTGAAAGTTCTCTGTCGGAAAATTCAATTGGCTTAATTCTTCCAAAGTTTGTTCCTGGAGATATAATGAGCGTCGTTTTGAATAATATCAAAATGCCTCAGAAATCTACATATTTTTATCCAAAGGTTGCAACAGGATTATTATTTAATAAATTATATTAATGTTTTTTAATCATTTATAATTCATTCAGATGGATAGAAACAATATAAGAAATTTCTCAATTATTGCACATATTGATCACGGGAAATCCACTCTCGCTGATAGAATTCTAGAAATAACGAAATCTGTGACTAAAAGAGATATGACAAATCAATTTTTAGACAATATGGACATAGAAAGAGAAAGAGGAATAACTATCAAATCACAATCAGTCAGAATTACTTATAAGTTAAATCAAGATGAGTTTATTTTTAATCTTATTGATACACCTGGTCATGTAGATTTCAGTTATGAGGTTTCTCGAAGTTTAATGGCATGCGAAGGAGTATTGCTAGTTGTTGACGCTACTCAAGGAGTGGAAGCTCAAACATTAGCTCATGCATTTTTAGCAGCTGATATGGGCTTAGAGATAATCCCAGTTGTTAACAAAATAGATTTACCCGCCTCAGATCCAGAGAGAGTCTGTAAGGAAATAGAAAGTACAATGGGTATTGATTGTAGCAATGCAATAATGGTAAGCGCAAAAACTGGAGAAGGCGTAGAAAATATACTTAGAGAAGTAGTCGACAAGATACCTCCTCCAGCAAAGTCAAAAGACAATAAGCTTAGAGCATTAATAATTGATAGTTGGTTCGATTCTTTTTTAGGAGTAGTTCTTCTAATAAGAATATTTGAGGGTGAAATTAAAGTTGGTGACAAAGTTACGCTAATGTCAACTAGAAGAGATTATGAAGTTAAAAATCTAGGGATTTTTAATCCAAAACCAACGAATGTTTCAAAGTTAAGTTTTGGCGAGGTGGGATTTGTCACCGCATCAATTAAAGAAATTAGTGACGCCAAGGTGGGTGACACAATTACGCAAAGTTTAAAACCTGCTGAACAAGCCTTAAAAGGATTCAAGGATATTAAGCCAATGGTTTTCTGCGGATTATATCCTGTAGATACAAATTTTTACACACAACTTAAAGAAGCACTAGAAAGAATTGCTCTTAATGATGCTTCAATAAAATATGAACCGGAAACATCGGCCGCTTTGGGTTTTGGATTTAGATGTGGTTTCCTCGGATTGCTTCATATGGAGATAATTAAAGAAAGGCTTGAAAGAGAATTTAATTTAGTATTAATAGCAACTTCACCGACCGTAGTTTATCAAGTTGTTCAAACCAATGGAGAAAAGATTGTAGTAGACAATCCCAGCTCTCTTCCTGAAAGAAGCAAGATTGAATCTATTATTGAACCTTTTGTTAATATTAGCTTGCATACACCAAAAAGATTCCTTGGTGGTCTCTTAGAATTGTGTGAATCAAGGAGAGGGGTTCAAAAGAATATTAATTTTATCTCTGAAGATAGGCTGATCTTAGAATATGAACTACCTTTATCAGAAATGATTTACGACTTTTACAATAGAGTGAAATCAATAACAAAGGGTTATTGTTCAATGGATTACGAACCATCTAAGTCTAAAGAATCAGATTTAGTTAAATTAGATATTTTAATTAATGCTGAAATTGTAGATGCATTATCAATTATTATTCATAAAGAGAATTCGTACTATAGAGGAAGAGATATAACAGAAAAATTAAAAGAAATAATACCTAGGCAACAATTTGAAGTAGCAATTCAAGCTGCGATAGGAGCAAAAATTATAGCAAGAGAAACTGTGAAGGCGTTTAGGAAAGATGTTACAGCAAAACTTTATGGTGGGGATGTAACAAGAAAAAATAAACTTTTAGATAAACAAAAAAAAGGTAAAAAGAGAATGAAGAATGTGGGCAGTGTAGAAATACCACAAGAAGCTTTTATGGCCGTATTAACAAGTAAAGAGTAATTTTTAGATAACTATTTTTCTTTGGGCAGCATCATTGCAGTAATTGCATGAGTAGCTGCACTTGTAGCATCAGGATTAGTAACAACATTAATAAGAGCAGGTAAGCCGGACTTAATACCTCTTTCTATGGCAGGTGATAAATCGTCTGCTTCTGTAACTAATTCACCATAACCACCCATTGCTTTTACAATTTCATGATAGTTGATAAATGGAAGCTCGTGTCCAACTGGAGTGTTTTCTCTCCCGTATGTAAGCCAATGCTGATGTTTAGTCATTCCCCAAGACTGATCATTACAAACAATACAAACAAAGGGTATTTTATGCCTAACTGCCGTTTCAAATTCCATTAGGTTCATTCCAATAGCGCCATCGCCAGTAATTAATGCTACCTGTCTTTCTGGAAATGCAACCTTGCTACCCAGTGCGAAAGGCACACCTACTCCCATACATCCCAATGGTCCACCTTTTACATACATCCCAGGATTTAATGTCTGATAGACAGAGTCCGTCCATGCTTGAGTATCCCCTCCATCAATACAAAGCATTGTGTTCTCATCAAAAACCTCTTCGATGGATTTTACCACTCTGAGTACATGTAAGGGTTTGTCATCATTTTCTTTTAATTTAATTATTTCTTTCCACTGGTCTTCTTTCCATTCTCTGCAAGTATCAGTCCATTTTGTAAAATTAATCCCTGACTGACCAATGTCTTCATTTACTTTAATTAAAGCTTTGTCTATATCAGAAAGAATTGGTAAATCTGCGGGTATATTTCTTCCTATTTCATCACTTGCAATATCAACTTGAATAATTTTAGCTTTTGGATTAAAAGTCCTACCCCAGCCAATATATAGACTCAATCTAACACCTAATAGTATTATTAAATCTGCCTCTGATGTAATTTTTTTAAATCCATTAGAAGCGGAAGGACTTGCTTGACCAAGACAATTTTTATGATTATCAGCTACTACACCTCTTCCAAAATTTAGAGTGAAGACTGGCAAATCTAATTCTTCTACAAATTCTTTTAATGAAGCACTTGCTCCCGAATACCACGAACCACTTCCTGCAATGACAATAGGTCGTGATGATTTTTCTAACATTTGAATAAAGCTTTTCTTTGTTTCATCTGTCATCTCTGGATTGGGAGGAGTTTTTATTTGAGGAGAATCTAGTTCTGTGCTTGAAATATTTTCATAGAGGACTTCATGAGGAAAACCTAAATAAACAGGGCCAGGCCTACCAGATATAGACATTTTATATGCATGAGCGGTGTATTCAGCTAATCTTTTTGTATCATAAACAGTTTTTGCCCATTTGGTTACAGGTCTTACCATTGATTCTTGATCTATGTCTTGGAGTGGTAGCCTATCTGCTTCTTCTATCCCAGCTTTCCCTGACAAGAAAATACATGGGGAGTTTGACAAGAAAGCTCCTGACATTCCTGTCATCACATTTGTTAAACCAGGGCCAGCAGTAATTAAACATACGCCTGGAGACTTAGTAACTCTTCCATATGCATCTGCGGCCATGGAAGCTCCTTGTTCATGATGTGTATCTATTAATCTAATCCCCATTTCTTTGCATGCATTATATATAGGGTTTACATGACCTCCAGCAAGCGTAAAAATATCTTTTACTCCCAAATTTTTGAGAGTATTGACTATTGCCATGCCACCATCAATATTTTTTTTCATATGTTTTACACTATTTAACAGTATAATATAACTTACACAGATTAAATTTTATAGGAGAATATAATGGCGGAAGAAGATAAAAATCAACCTAATCAACCTAAGCAACCTGATCCTCAAGAGGCACTTAATGCGATAAGAGCTTCAATTGCAAATGCTTTTAATCTAGGTTTGCAAACTCAACCTAAACAACCGACAGATACAATTGTAGAAGTAATAAAAGAAATTCAGGAAGTCATATATGGCCAACTTAAGCAAGCATACGGAGATGAAGTTCCAGAAGAATTTATCAAAGCAAATGCCGAATTTTTTATACAAGTGGCAGCAGCCGGATTTATAATTCCGAGAATCTGTTCTCCTGACAAAGATTTTCAAGCGAAATTGTTTCAACTTGTTGAAGATAGAGTTCTAGAAACTCAGAGAAAAGCTGCTGGGATGTCTCAAGAAGATGATAAGAAAATAATTCACGAAGAAAAAAAGATTATTGTCTAATAGAATTATTAAAACAAAATTATGAATATTTTAGTAACAGGTGCTACAGGTTACATAGGCCCCTTCCTTGTTAATAGACTTAAAGATGAAGGTCATCAGGTTTCCATTCTTGTTCGGAAGCAAAAAGATTTTGACAATCTAAGTTCGCAAGGATTTGAATGTATTTTAGGAGATTTAATTAATAAAAAATCTCTTGAGGGTATTTTTGAAGGAATTGATATTCTTTATCACTTAGCTAATATTGCATCGTGGTGGCTACCTAGAAAACAAGACTTTTATGACATAAATGTTGGTGGGACAATAAATTTACTTGATGAAGCAAAAAACGCTAAGCTAATCAAAATAATCTATATCAGCAGTATTGCGGCTATTAGACAACCACATGGTATTGTTGCGGACGAAAACTCTGTCCATCAAGGTGACTTTGAAAGTGATTATAGTAAATCAAAATATTTAGTAGAAGTAGAAATTGATAGATACAAGAAACTTGGTTTACCTATTGTTACTTTAAATCCAGGAGTAGTTACTGGTCCACATGATTTTAAAACTTTCGGTAAAACCGTTATTGGTATTGCAAATGGCAAAATCAAGTCCAAGTTCTTTCCTGATTCTTATTTACCTTTAGTATATATAAATGATGTGATAGACATAATGATTCATGCAACAGAAATAGAAAATGGAAAAAAATATGTTGTTGTTGGAGAGAACATAAAGATTGGAGATGTCTTCGATAAGGTTTGTGAAATTCAAAATAAAGATAAAATCAAAAATGTTACGTCTGAATTATATTTAAATTGCTTAGCTTATTTTTCTGAATTTATTTCGTTCTTTACTAAGAAAAAACCCTTTCTCACGATCGATGGTTTAAGAGCCATTAGGATTGGAGCTCTTGCAAGTAATGAGAAATCGATCAAAGAATTAGGATTCAAATATCATTCTGCAGAAGAGATTTTAGCTAAAAGTATTGAGTGGTATAAAAAAAATAATTATATCAATGATTAAGGCGATTTAGATATATTTTCTACTATCTCATATTTGACATCTTTTTTAACATTATTTAAATTTGCGTTTCTATGATTAATGAAAAGGATTTATCGTCTGGAACGTTAGTAGTAATAGCAGAAAAACCAAGCGTAGCTAAGTTGATTGCCTCTGCTCTTGATATAAAAAAAGTTGATGTTGCAAAAGGTTTAGATTGCTATGAGAGTAACGAGTTTGTTATAACTTCAGCTGTTGGTCATCTGGTAGAGTATGAAAAACCAAAAAAGAAATGGTCGCTCGATGCTCTTCCTCTCAATGGACCTGGAGAATTAATACCAATTTCCAGATCTAAATCAAAGTTAGATTTTATCAAGAAGCTTTTAAAAAGAAAAGATATAGTTGGTGCAGTCAATGCCTGTGATGCTGGCAGGGAAGGTGAATTGATTTTTAATCAAATAATTAATTTTCTTAAAATTCAGAAGCCCTGTTACAGGGCCTGGATGCAATCAATGACGAAAAATGAAATAAAAAGAGTTTTTAATGATTTGAAACCAGCAGATGAATACAAAGATTTAGGACAAGCTGCGCTAGGTAGAACAATTGCTGATTGGAAAATAGGAATGAACGGAACAAGGGCGATGACTGCCTGGTCTAGCAAAGCTTATAACGTACCTTTCAATAAACAAGTTGTTGGAAGAGTTAAGACTCCTACTCTGACGTTAGTAGTTTCAAGAGACGAAGAAATTGAAAATTTTGTTTCAGAATCTTACTACGAACTACATGTAACATTTAAAACATCATCTGGCGACTATGAAGGTGTATATTTAGACAAAGAGTTCAACAATAGTGATTTTGGTGACGAAGAGAAAAGGACGAAGAAAAACGATAGAATATTTAATGTCGATAAAGCCGAAGAAGTAATTAGCTTGTGTAAAGACCAATTTGGTGAGATATCTGAAACATCTAAAGAAAGAAAAGAATATTCAAGCGCTTTATATGATTTAACAACTCTGCAACGAGAAGCGAATAGTAGATTCGGATTTACTGCCAATAGTACTTTAAAAATTGCCCAGTCTCTTTATCAGCCGATTTCTGGGGAAGGATATATAACATATCCAAGAACAGATTCTAGAAGGCTTCCAAGTGATCATGTAGAAGAAGTTCGTACACTCCTAAATGTCTTTCAAGAAACTAAGCATAGTAAATATTCAAAGTACATATTGGATAATGAACTTCTAAATCCAAGCAATAAGAAAATATTTGATTCAACAAAAGTTTCTGATCATTTCGCAATAATACCAACACAAAATATTCCTCAGTCAAATAAATTAAATGAACAGCAAGTAAAAATCTACGAACTAATCACTAAAAGATTTTTTGCAGTTTTTTATCCACCAGCAATTACAATGGAAACGACTCGCGATACAATAGTAGAAGGGCATGCATTTAGAACGTCAGGGAGGATTCTTATAGATAAAGGATGGAAGGAAGTTCTCGACAACCCAATACAAGACAAATTGTTAAATAAGATTAAATTAGATGAAAAAGCCAAAGTTGCTAAAATAGATAGAATAGATAAAGAAACAAAACCTAAAGCACGATATACAGATGCAACTTTACTAAGAGGAATGGAAACCGCTGGGGCTGACATAGAAGACGACGAACTTGCTCAACTGATGAAAAATAAAGGTATAGGTACTCCTGCCACGAGAGCTGAGATTATCGAACAATTACTTAGAGAAACTTATCTTTTTAGGACTGAAGATGAGAACGGAAAAAAATGTTTAACATCTTCAACACGAGGAAAAAAACTCATAGAAGATTTAAAAAGATTAAAAATTGAACAGTTGACTTCTGCTGCATTGACTGGTGAGTGGGAATTAAAATTAAAAGACATAGAGAAAGATAAATATTCATATGAAGAATTTATTCAAGAAATTGAGAGTCTAAGAGATGAAATAATAGACAAAGCCAGAAAAACAAAAGTTGATACAGACGAATTTATTAAAAAGCTTGGAATTGACTGTCCTATTAATGGTTTGCCTATGTTTGAGACATTTAATAGATACACAACTGATTTACCTGATGAATCTACAAATATTAACAAAGTTATATCAGGTAGACCTATTACTCCTCAAGAAGCGATAGAATTGATTAAATCTTACAATGGTACAGAGGGTAGAATTAGACTAACTGGCTTTATCAGTAGATTTGGAAGTTCTTATGATGCTGATGTTGTGTTAACTTCTACAGGTAAATACAAATTAGATTGGGGGCAAGATGAAGAAAAGAAGGTTAACTTAAAAGAACTTGATTCTCTTGGTCATTCAGATATCGTAAAATCTGAAGTTTATTATGATGATGACTATTATTACTTTGGTAAAAATGGTAAAAATCGTCTTGCAAGAAGAATGCTCTCGCCATATCTAAACTCTGAAGATGAAGAAGAAAAAAAGAAAGATTCCTTGCCTATAGAAGAAGCAAAAAAACTATTTAAAGATGGAAAAACATCAGTTTTACAATTTAAATCTAAAAGAAAAAATGCCAGAATGCCCTTCTTTAAAGCAAAAGTTTATTTAGATTCGAAATTAAAACCAAAATTTGAGATGGTTTTGAGAAAAAAGACAGCAAAAAAGACGGACAAATCAGTTCAATAGATTAATAGAAATGATATAATCTTGAAATGTTTGAAAAGATTACAGACAAAATAACGAGCTCTTTTAAAAAACTAAGAGGTCATAGTGTAATCACTAACGACAACATAGATGAAGCATTAAAAGAGATTCGTTTGAGTCTTTTAGAAGCGGATGTAAATTTTAAAGTTGTAAAATCTCTTGTTGAATCAGTTAAAGAATCAGCAATAGGTTCTGATGTTCTTAAAAGCGTCTCTCCAGGTGAGCAATTTACAAAAATCTTTAATGATGAATTAGTTAAGATGTTAGGCAGCGAGACTGAGTATTTGAATTTAAAAGTTTCTCCTCCTGCGGTGATCATGATGGTTGGGCTACAAGGATCAGGTAAAACTACAACTGCAGCGAAACTATCTAAATATCTTAAAGATAAGGAAAAGAGAAATCCTTGTATGATTTCAGCAGATGTTTATAGACCCGCGGCTATAGAACAACTTAAGATTTTGTCAGAACAAGTTAATGCAGGATTTATTACAAATTCGTCAGACAATGTAGTGCAAATATGCAAAACAGGTCTAGAGTCTGCCTACAATAAAGGCTACGATACATTAATAATTGATACAGCAGGTAGATTGCAGATTGATGCAACTATGATTGATGAATTAAAGTCTATAAAAAAAAGTATCAAAATCCATGAAACGCTTCTAATAATTGATTCTATGCTGGGCCAAGAAGCAATTAATGTAGCAAAAACATTTAATGATGAAGTGGGGATTGATGGAATTACATTAACAAAACTAGATGGTGATGCTAGAGGTGGAGCGGCTTTATCTGCAAAATTTATTACTGGTAAACCCATAAAGTTTTATGGTCATGGTGAAAAAATGAATATGTTAGATATATTTCACCCTGATAGAATGGCCTCTAGAATTCTTGGAATGGGGGATGTGGTTTCACTTGTAGAAAAAACATCTGAAGCCATTGACCAGGAGGAAGCAGAACAGCTTACGGGCAAGCTTGATACCAATAATTTTAATCTGAACGACTTTAAAGATGCTATAAAGTCAATGAATAAACTTGGCTCTCTAAAAAGTACCCTTTCGATGATACCAGGATTAGGAGATTTAACTAAAGATGAGAATGCAATGGAAAAAGCAAAAGATGAAATGAAAAAAACAGTAGCTATAATCGACTCTATGACAAAGAAAGAGAGAGATGACCATAACTTACTTGATGGTAGCCGAAGAAAAAGGATTGCTAATGGAAGCGGGACCTCAGTACAAGAAATCAATAAATTAATTAAAAAATTTCTACAAATGAAAAAAATGTCTAAAAATTTCGGTAAAATGAAAAATAAAAAAAACCTGTTGAAATTTAATTAATATTAATCATTATTAAGTGACAGGTGACATATGATAAAAATTAGATTATCTCGATTAGGTAGAAAGAAAAGGCCGTTTTATAGAATTGTTGCAATTAATTCACGCTCTCCAAGGGATGGAAAGTTTTTAGAAATTTTAGGAACATACGACCCTTTACAAGAACCATCACTTTCTAACTTTAATAAAGAAAAAATAGAAGAATGGGTTAACAAAGGTGCGCAACTAAGTAATAGAGTCCAGAAAATTATTGATCCTGACAAATATGCAGAGCTAGTAAAAGACAAACCAAAAAGAGGTCCAAAAAAACAGAAAGCTGAAGAAGCTCCACAAGAAGAAACTAAAGAAGAAGTAAAAGC
>CEQP01046564.1_pt1 | contig 11776 bp, 11 predicted proteins | sample 356291 | NCBI WGS metagenome assembly CEQP01 (sample SAMEA2621221, study PRJEB7988) | marine metagenome | isolation source: saline water (ENVO:00002010), including | reverse complement strand
ACTTGCAGCACAAGCCGTAAGAGCAGGCGCATTCGGTGGTGGAAGAGAAGGAGTGCAAAGGGCTGAAATAGAAAGAGCACGTCAAGCAAATATAGGTCAGCTAAGAGCCACAGGCTTCCAACAAGCTTTAGGTGCGGCGCAAGCAGAAAGACAAAGACAATTACAAGGCGGTCAATTATTAGGTGCATTAGGAGCACAACAACAACAAATGGGTTTAGCTGATATTCAAAGTCAATTACAAGCAGGTGCTGTGCAAAGAGGATTAGGCCAGGCTGCATTAGAAGCATCGAGACAAACACAATTGCAAAGACAGTTTGAGCCTTTTCAAAGATTAGAATTTTTAAAAGGTATTATGACAAACTTACCAACAACACAGAGTACAATTACAGCAACCACGGCTCCCGGATCAAATCCTGTATCTCAAGCTTTAGGTGCTGGGCTAGGAGCATATTCAACTTATCAATTTATGCAACCAAGGAGATAAGATGGATAGTGTGTTAACTAGAAAATTATTTAGAGATAAATACTTTCAACTACATAAACCTAAAAAGTTTAACAAGGGTGGTATTACATCTATACCTAAATTTCAAACAGGCGGATTTTTTACACCACAACAAGAAAAAGCCATTTTGGGTTTTACGGTAGCTCAAGAATTATTAGAAGGTAAACAATCTCCAGGTAGATCTAATATCAGAGGAGCACTTGCTGATTTATCAAGAGGTATTTCAAAATTACCAAAGGCAGCTACTGATTTAGCTAAAGCTAGACCAAAAGCTCCTGAACCTGTTGAAACTATTAGAGAAGCAACACCAGCGGAAAAAAGATCTTTTGGCTATAATGAAAAAGATAGACTTATTGTTAAGGTAAAAGGAGGCACAGTTACAGGTATAGCCGACAAACCTACTGCTGGTGAAAGGAAAGCTGCTGCTTCACAACAAAATACAATTAAAATGGCTAAAGATGTTTTATATTTATTAGATAAAACAGGAGATCCTACAGGAAAAATTGGTGGAGTAGGTATAGGTATAAGATCTTACTTAGGTAATAAAGATTTAGCAGAACTTTCTGTAACTGTACAAGATCTAAAAAAATCTGCCATCCAAGCATTAAGAGGAGCACAAGTAGGTCCAGCTGAAGAAGATTCTTTTAAACCGTTATTACCAAGTGTTTATGATAGTCCTACTGTGATTCGTACTAAGGTAGAATTGATGGTAAAAAAATTAAGTGATATAAATAATAGATTGTCTCCTTCATCAGGTTCAGTAGACAGACAACTAAGTCAAAGAGAAATAGTAGAGCAATATCAAGATGCTTATAAAAAATTAGGTATAGGAGAAGTAAAACTAGATCCTAATTTATCTACATATGATTTTGATGCAGATGGAAACTTATTTGAGGTTAAATAATTATGGGTAAAATAAATGTAAAAGGTTTAGGTGTAGTTGACATAGAGGGTAATGAACCTAACGCTAATGAAATAGAAAAAATTAAAAATGCATTAAATGATAAAAATCAAATGCTTCTCCAAAACATACAAGCGCCAACAGGTGAAGATATTGAAAATTCTTTTAACTTCAAAAGATTTTTATTAGAAGCTGGTCTTTCTATTGGTGGTGCACTAGCCACAGGTGGAGCGGCTTTACCAGCCATTGCAGCTAGACAAGGTGGCATGTTAGCTAGACCTTTCTTAGCACAGTTAGCAAAGTCTGCTGGAGGATCTGCGATTGGTGGAGGTGCTGGAGCTGGACTTGCACAAACATTTGACCCAAGAGAGGATATCTTACAAGAAATAGCAAGAGGTGCAGTAGAGGGTGCTACAGCTGAAATTATTGGTGCTCCTATAGCTGTAAAGGGTGCTCAATATTTAAATAAATATCTATCAGCACCTGCAAAAAAACCAAAACTTTTACCCGGTGCTCAAGAAGCAGAGGATGCAATAGTAAGAAGGTCACAAGATATAATGATAAAAGAAACAATTAAATCTGGTAACAGAAAAGGGTTTCAAAACTTAGTTGATGACTTTGCAAAAACGGGTAGAAAAGATATTGGGGATTTTGATACTTTAACAGAAACTTTTAAAGGTATGACAAAACAAGAAGTAAGGGCTTTAGATTTTGCAAGAGAGGGAGTAGAAGGTTTAACACCAGGAATTAAAACATCAACAAGAGCATTAGAAATATTAGAGAATATAGCACAAAAATCTTTGATCGGTGGTGGAAATATTACAAGAAGATACGAAGCCGTAAGAGAGATCGGTAATTTACTAGCATCCGATTACATAACTAATTTACAACGTGTTGCAGGTCCAGACACAATGGGTGAATTATTTTTCAAATCTCTAGCAGGTGCAGAAGATACATTCAAATCTGCAAGAGCTGGAGCTTTCGCTGCAGTGGATGATGCAATGGCTGCAGCTGGTTTAAAAAATTTTGGTATAGTGCCGTTTGGTAAATTAACTATGGGCGTTAAGAGAGGTGAAAAATTAGCACAAATGGCCAAAGCACAAACCCAGACTGCAGAGAGCTTAGATGATTTTTTATTAGAGTTTGAGGGTTTAGGTGATTTTCAAAAAACAACAAGTTTTATTAGAAATGATGTTTTAGGTTTTTTTGGTGGTAAGGCAGCACAACAAGGTGGAAGTCTTACTTTGAAACAAGCAGAAAATTTAAGAATAGCTTTAAATAATCAGATCGGCAGATTGAACAAACTAGAACGTGGTAAAGAAGTAGGTATACTAACTGCTGTAAGAAATAGAATAGATGATGAATTAGACTTAGTTTCTAAGTTAGATGATAAAACATTTGAGGCTGCTTACAAAGTTAAACCACCAAAGGATGCATTACTAAAATTACAAAACGCTATTAAATTTTCTGCATTAGGTGCTGAAAAATTTAATAAGTATCAAATTAAACAAATATTATCTAAAGGCTTAGATACAACTGCAGGCACTGTAGATGATATTTTTCAAACAGTGGTCAGAGGTGGATCTAAACCAGAAAGTGTAAAAAAAATATTAACAAATTTAGATGAGCTTACAAAGACAATAGACCCATTAACTAAAAGACCTTTAATGACGACTCAACAAGTTACACAAATGAAAGACTCATTAAAAGGACAATTGATGATGAACATTTATAACAAAGCACTTAAGCCAACTGGTTCGCAATATGGTGGTAAATTTGTTGATGCATCTAGTTTTTCAAATTCATTAGATGAGTATGAACCAATTATTACACAACTATTCAAGGGTAAAGAACTTGATGAGCTTATAGCTTTAGATAATCAACTTAAGTTTGCATATGGTGAACTTTCAAGATTAGGAGGATTACCAGGTGGTGTATTTATACAATTAAAACAAGCAGGTGCTGCAACACAAATGTTACAACTTGGGGCTGGAGGATTCTTAGCAGGAGGTTTACTAGGTCCTCTTGATGCTCCTACGGTAGCTATTTTATTAGGACCAGCTGCAATGGCAAAGGTTTTACTAAAACCTAGAATAAACAAAGGATTATTTAGTAAAGAAACACTTAGAAAATTAAGTAATGAAGATCCTAATGCTGCAATGGCTGCATCTATTGTTGCATTTAGACAAGCTATTGGTGGTATGTTAAATGATGGTATTATAGATAAGGCAACTGCTGATAAAGCATTAGCAGATACAAAAAAAGTGGAAGATTACTACAAGGTAAATAAAATTCCAATTTTGCAAAAGGCAACTGACCAAAACGTTGCTGACAGTCCTGACGATATAAGTCCTGAAACACCAACACAAACCCCTTTAAATTTACCGGAGTTAACAACTCCTTTACCAAACGTACAACCGTCTAACGTTGGAGCTTTGTTTCCACGAGATGGCTTATCACAAGCAATAGCAGCCAACAGAGCACCTGCTCAGTTGAAAGTTGGAGGAATTGTAAGTGCCAAGAAAAACTAATAAAGTCGATCCGATGGCTCATCAACGAATCACGGACCACGAAAAGCTATGTCGAATCATGCAGGAGGAGACTAATAAAAAAATTAACAATCTCCACACTGACGTGCATAGAATAGAAAAAATTCTTATTGCAGCATCTGGCTTTTTAATAACATCAATGTTGGGATTAATCATTGCTTTATTCTTCAGACTGTTCTAAAAGAACATGTGCAACTTCTTAAAGACAAAACGAAATTTTACGTAACAGATCTCAAAAGAGAAAAAAAATACAATTATAAAAAGTACACACGTAATGATGGTAAGGGACCTCGTACATATAATGTGGGTGAGAAAAAAATTCCATCAGTCACTACAATTTTGTCAGCTACACAACCAGAAGAAAAAAGAAAAAAATTAGATGAATGGCGTGAAAGAGTTGGTTATGCGGAGGCAGCAAAGGTAACACAACAAGCTGCTTTACGTGGAACAGAGATGCATTTTGTTCTTGAAAATTATATTAATGGTAAAGGTTATTTAAATTTATCTGAAGAAGGTGGACTAGCTCGTGCCATGGCTCACGAAATTATTGTTAACCTAAATCCATTGAAAATAGTGTGGGGTAATGAAGTAAACTTAGCTTATAAGGATCAATGGGCAGGGTCTACGGATGTTGTAGGATTGTACCAAGATCAACCAACCATTATTGATTTTAAACAATCTAATAAACCTAAAAGAGCAGAATGGATTACAGATTATTATTTACAAATAGCTGCTTACTCACTAGCACATAAAGAACAATATGGACCTATAAATCAAGGACTTATTTGTGTTTGCACGAAAGATAAACTGTACCAAGAATTTCCAATAAGTTCTGAGATGTTAAAAGAATATGAGGACAAATGGTTCGAGCGTGTAGAAAAATATTACAAAGAAGTTAAGTCTTCTTCTTGTACTTAGTAAACATAATTTTAGTATTTTCAGCTGGATGTTTTTCTAAATTTTTATTTACAAAAATAAAATCAATGTACAAACAACGTTTATTAAAAAATACCTGCTCAACCTCAAATACTTCAAAGCCAAATTCATAAGCTTTATCTATAACTTGTTTAAAATTAGATCCACCCTCGTTATAATAATAGACCGGCACTTCTAGCTGTAACCATTTAGCTTTACTAATTAAATTTTTACCGCCGTCCATTATTTCACACTCAGCCCCTTGTGTATCAATTTTTATAAGATCGAATTGTTTGTCTGCAAATAAATGATCTAAAGTTCGAGTCTCTACTGTTATTGAACTAAAAGGCACATTAGATTTTTCAGGATAAAACGTATTGCCAGATTGTTGATCTAAGTCTTCTGCTACATAAAATTTTTTTGTTTTTGAAAAATCACTTAAATAGACGTCGTGGACTGTACCTAATTTTTTTAATTCTTCCTGATATATCGGATTAGGCTCAACCATGGTAAATTTTACATCAGGATAATGTTCTTTTACTAATTTTACCCAGTCACCATTACTAGCACCCACATCTAAAACATTATATAAGGGTATCTTAAAAACTTGTGCTGACCTTTCGAAATATCTACAAAGTACAAAACTCATAAGTATTTTTTTACATCATCTCCAAGAACTGTTTCACTTAACTGCTTTTTAGCCTTTAATGAAGTTAAAATCAACTCATCAATTGTGTTAGGTATTACAATGTCGATATAAGTGACTTTATACTTTTGCGATATTCTATGAGCACGGTCTTCACTTTGCTCCCTATACTCAAGGTTGTAATTATTAGAGAAATATATAACATTCCTAGCAGCAGTAAGGGTGAGGCCATAACCGCCAACACTAGGATTACCAACAAGGAAACGACATCGATTATCGTTTTGAAAACGGTCAACATAAGCTGAACGATCCTCGACGCTAATTTCTCCGTATAATGAAACCACGCTTTCCTTACCATATTTCTTCTCCAACATTTGCACTATCTGTTTGATATTAAATACGTATGTAGCCCATATTATACTCTTCTCATTAGTCTCCTCCAATATACACTCTAATTCTTTCATCTTTTTGTTTTCTAACTCTATAATCTCTCCATCGTCAGCTTTACTAAAACCACAAACTACTTGGTGTAATTTTATTATTTCTGTTAATTTATTAGAATAAGAAACTTGTTTATCTAAAATTATAGCTCGCGCATCTCTACTTAATTTTTCATAGAATTTTTTTTGATTAGGGGACATCTCAATGATTCGTTTTGTGTGTAACTTTGGGGGTAAATCTAAACACTCGTTTTTAGTGCATCTGTATGAAAATTGTTTTAGCTTATGTTCTAACTCCTCAAGATTTATATATTTTACTGGTATTTTTACAGTATGTTGATTCGTATATATTTCATGCATAACCGCATATCTGTTACGGAAACTATAATAAGATTTAAATCCTAATAAGGACTTGTGTAAAAACTCACATTGTGTATAGAGATCTAATGGAGATTTTGTTACTGGTGATCCTGTCAGTATTCTTCGGTATTTTGCATGTAAACCCAATGCAACGAGTGATTTTGTTCGCTGCGCTCCTTTATTTTTTATTGTGGTACTTTCATCTATTATGACCATTGATTCGCTACCTCTCTTCAATAAGTGGTCTTTTAAAAACTTAACACCACTAGATCTAGATAATGCCTCTACATTCATAAGTAGAAAAAAGAAATTGTTATACTTATATTTAGCTAATTTTTTTAAATTGTGTTTTTTCCAGATAAATATATCTGGCTTATTTTTAGAATGATTATAAATCTCAGATTCCCAGTTTCTATATACTGAATTAGGTGCTATTACTATAACATCATTAATCTCACCATTTTCAAAAAGATAGTTAGCATTATCTATGGCAACTTTAGTTTTACCAGTACCCATTTCCATAAAATAAGCAAATACTCTTTGTTTATGTCCTAGCTCTAAAGCCTTTGCTTGATGATTAAATGGTTTTGTTTTACACACATTTAATAACATGCACTCTTATACCTTTTATCTTTACAAATTCAAATAAATAAATTAAGAATCGCTTAAGGAGGTTCTATGGATTTAGAACAAGAGTCGACCATTGCGGTCGATGAAGGTGATACAAAAACTATCACTGAAGCTTGCAATAAGTTAATAAGAACTCAGAAACAAATTGAAACGCTTGAAGAACAATTAAAAAAGACTAAAGAAACAGAGCGAAATTTATCTGAGGAGAAAATCCCTAGCTTAATGCATAAAGCCGGAGTATCAATGTTGAAGCTCGCAGATGGAACTTCTGTTGAGATCAACAAAAAATATTACGCAAGAATCCCAGTATCAAAAATTGAAGAGGCTCATAGTTGGTTAAGAAGCAACGGCCATGAAGATATTATTAAGAACGATATCAATATGTCATTTGCTATGAAACAAGATAATGAGGCAAGATCTTTGGCTGAGGATTTAAGACAAAAGGGATATAACGTAAAACAAAAAACTCATGTACATCACGGAACTTTAAGTGGATTTGTTAAAGAGCAAATCTCTTCTGGCAATAATGTGCCTCATGATTTGTTTGGTATTTACGTTGCAGATAAAACAAAAATAATAACGAAGGAGTAACATGCAACAAGCAGAAAAAAAAGACCTCACTAAGAAGAAAGAGGCACAGGTTCCTGTAACAATAGATTTAGAGGAGACTGCAGGACAAGGATTGGAAAATATTACAGCTAGAGATGTAAAACTGCCAATCCTTAAAATTCTTTATGCTAACTCAAAAGTCTTAGATGAGTCTGATGGTAAGTATAATGAAAAAGCAAAACAGGGAGATATTTACTCTGAAACATCTCAAACACTTTGGAAAGGAAAAGATGGCGTACTAGTTGTACCATGTCTATATGTTAATACATTCAATGAATGGAAAGACAGAGGAGATAGCCCTGGACGACCAGTTAAAATTCATTCTGATCCAAGCATCATGGCACAAACTACAAGGGGCGATGATAACAAGGATAGACTTCCAAATGGTAACTATGTTGAAGATACTGGTAACCATTTTGTGTTTATACTTGATAAAAACTATCAACCTGTAGAACAAGCTTTAATCGCTATGAAGTCCACGCAAAAGAAAAAATCTAAAACGTGGAATTCAATGATGGAGTCTAGAAGGTTACCAAAGAAAAATGGTAAGGGCACATTTAAACCAGCGAGCTGGGCTAGTGTTTATAAATTATCAACTACTAAAGAATCTAACTCACAAAATTCTTGGTATGGTTGGGTAATTGATTTTGACAAAGTTTTAGACATGTCAAATGAGGCTGAAGTAAATACCGCTAAAATAGCGCAAGCATTTTATCAAAGTGCTAAACAAAGCGATATTTTTGGTAAGGTAGATTTTTCAGATGATAACCAAATGAAGAAGGCGGACACAAGTAATACTCCGTTTTAATTATGTGGAAAGGACTCGCAAATTTATTTGAGGGTCATCCAAATAAATATCTCACTACCTCACTAACAGGTGAGGTAGATGAGAGAGGTAAGAGAGAAGCAAAGTGCACCACGGTTCACGAACCTCTAACTGGTACTGTTTGGAGTGATCATATTAAAGGTAAGGTACGTATTGGCGTACTGCCTGAAAAAGAAGATTTAGTTAAGTGGGGCTGCATAGATGTAGATCCTAGAAACTATAAAGATTACTCTCAAAAGAAGTACGTGGATATTATTAAAGATAACAAATTACCTTTAGTCCCTGTAAGATCTAAGTCTGGTGGCTTACATTTATTTTTATTTTTAAAAGATTGGTCAGATAAAAAAAGAGTTTTAAAAGTTTTGCATACTTGGAATGATAAATTTTTTTTAAGCGATGAAGTCTTTCCCATGAACAAGGCAGTCAATATGCCTTACTTTAATGCAGATGCAACCACGGAACACGGTTATGATGAAAACAATATACCTGTTTTAATAGGTAGATTTATTGATTATGCAAATACAAAAATTATTTCATTAGAGAATCTAGAGAAAATAAAAACACAGGATTACGAACCTGAAAGTAGGTGGTCAGAATATCCGCCTTGCGTGCAAAGTATGATTAATGAGAAATGGTCAGGTAACCACCGTAATGACTTACTATTTAATATTGGTGTGATGGAGATGAAAAAAGCTGATGGCGAACTATCAAAAAAGGAATTGCTTGAGATATTGGTAGATAGAAATAAACAGGTGTTTACTAAGCCTCTTACAGTTCAAGAAATAAAAAGCACTATACTTAATTCATTATCTAAAAAGAATTACACGTTAAAATGTATGACCCCTTTATGTTCAAAAGATAAATGTAAAAATAGATCACTAGGTATAGGCACTCAACCACCAGATATATTAGAGGACTTTTCTGAAATTACATTTGTGCAAGATACAAAGTCAATGCATTATACTTTTAAATTTCAAGACAAATATATTACAGTAACTCCTGAAGATATGAAAGACGAGAAATCTTGGAGAGTAAAGCTTTTAAAATATAAAATTTTTTGGAGAACATTGCCTAAACCAAAGACAGGTCCATCACCATTTGAAATGTTATTATATGAATTAGTACAAAGAGCAGAAGAAGATACTAATTTAAAATTTGAAGACACTATGGCTGAGGAGAAGTATAGAATATTAAAAGGCTTCTTTGAGGACCACATTGAAGAAGACGATTATGAAAAACTGAAGGATGATTATGTTATTCTAGATTCTAAAACAAATCTTTGTTATTTTAAAAAAGCGACATTAGAAAGTTATTTAAATTCTAGAAAAAGAATTTTTAATACAACAACTGAAGCTATTAGATTTTTAGGCTGCCAAAGACATGACTATTACGAAGGTGAACAAAATGTTTGGTATGTGAAGTTACCTACTTTTGCAGAACACAGAAAAGAAAAACCACCAGTAAAAGCAGATAACAAACCATCAGAACTTGACGATGAATTTCATACTGGTAAATTCAAAACGTGATGGATAAGACTCAAGAAATAAAAAAATTAAAAGAGCTTTACCATAAAACAATAAAAATATTTGGACCACCGGGCACAGGTAAAACGTTTACATTGATTGAACGTGTTTTAAAAAAGTACCTGAGATTAAATTATAATCCAGAAAATATTGCTTTTCTATCTTTCACAAACAAAGCTGTAAACACAGCAGTACAAAGAGCCATGGATGCTTTCCCACAATATGGCGATAAAGACTTTAGTAGATTCAAAACATTGCATACATATTGTAGAAGATATTTTGAGGAAGAAGTATTTGATCCTAAAGATTGTATGATCGATTATGCATTGCAGACAAAAATAGTTAAGAGATCTGATAAAAGATTATCAGATGATAATTTTACTTACAAAGATTGGTCTCTTGGAGTTTATTCTAAATCTAGAAATTTATTAATATCCCCAGAGGAGTGCTATAAAAACGAAAGTTACAAACGAGACTCTCTCACAGTTTACCTTAGAAAGATTAACACATATGAGAATTACAAAAGAGCAGGAGGACAAAGATCTTTTATAGACTTTGATGATATGATTGAGAGAGCAATAAAAGAAGTAGAGTTTCCAAAACTATCTGTTTTAATTTTAGATGAAGCTCAAGATTGTACACCGTTACAGTGGTCTGTCATTTATAAAATGGCAGCTAAAGTGGATAGAATTTATTTAGCTGGAGATGATGATCAAGGCATATATAAATGGAATGGAGCAGACCCAAAATATTTTACTAAATTTTTTCCGGGTAGAAAAGTAAAGCTAAGAAAGACTAGAAGATTTGGAGAAGCTATACATAAATTTTCACAAATTATTAGGAGAGGTATTTTAGATAGTGAAGAGAAAGAATATTTACCTAGCAAAGATAAAGGATATGTAAAGTCTTATTTAAACTTTAGAGAGATACCTTTTGATAAAAGTGAAGACACATGGTTTATTTTAGGTAGGGTACATAACACCGTAAATGAATTAAGGATGTTAGCTAAGGATGCTGGTTTATATTTCAAAGACAATCATGACAATAAATGCTTCGACGAAAAACAATGGGAAGCTATTAAAGCTTGGACCAAGATAAGCAATAATAAATCTATTAATAAAAAGGCATCACAAAATTTATATAGGTTTATAAGAGAAGTAAATAATTCGGATTACAGGACAGATAAGTTTTGGTTAAAAGAGCCAGATTATCGAGATTATACTTTTGATTATTTAAAAGAATGGTGTGGTTTAGATTTGCCAAATGAAGCGCAAAAGAAACATTGGTTTTGGATACTGAAAAGAAATTTTAAGCCAGGGCAAACTAGAAATTTTATTAGACTTCTTAGAAGATACGGACAAAAACAATTAGATGAAGAACCTAAAATTATTATAGATACAATACACTCTGTAAAGGGTGATGAAGCTGATAATGTAATTTTATATTCTAAAGCTAATTACCCTGCAAACTTTAGAACAAAAAATAGAGAGGAAAAAATCAATGAGAAGAAAGTTTGGTATACGGGTGTAACTAGAGCAAGAAAGGCTTTACATTTATTGAGAAGTGACTATAAATATAATTATCCGTTAGGTGCTGATTACTTGGTATACATACAGGAGAAAAAATGACAGACCCAGATTTATTCAAAGAAGCATTTCCACAAAACAAAGGACCTAAACATTATAAAGGATATAAGATTCAACCTTACGAATTTATTGCAAAAAATAATCTCTCGTTCTTTCAAGGGGTCATTATAAAGTACGTCGTTAGATATTTGATGAAAGACAAAGAAAAAGATTTAGATAAAATTATTCATTACTGTCAATTAGAAAAAAAGAGATTAAAAGATGTCGATTAAACACAGAATAAAGATTA
>CEQP01090722.1_pt1 | contig 11780 bp, 13 predicted proteins | sample 356291 | NCBI WGS metagenome assembly CEQP01 (sample SAMEA2621221, study PRJEB7988) | marine metagenome | isolation source: saline water (ENVO:00002010), including | reverse complement strand
AGAATTAAAGATTTGCGTACGGGTTTTGAAAGTGGAAATCCTAGTGCCATACTGGATGGTGATCTTGATCCTTTTCTTGAAGAAAGTTTGAAACAAGGTTTATAAGAAATGTCAGAATCAATAGAGAAAACCTCACAAGGTGAAAATAAACTTATCACTGAAAGGCGTGAGAAGCTTGATAGGCTTCGTGATGGAAATGCTTTTCCAAATGATTTTTGTCGTGACTCGCTAGCAGGCGAACTGCTTTCTGCCTATGGGGAGCGAAAGGCATCTGCTTTTGATAGGGAATCTATTTCTGTGCGCGTCGCGGGTCGTATGATGGCGAAACGAGTGATGGGTAAGGCTAGCTTCGTTAAAATTCAGGATAGTTCTGGCCAAATACAGCTTTATGTAGAACGTGACCGGGTCTCTGCAGAGACTTACCAGGCCTTTAAGTCTTGGGATGTTGGAGATATTTTAGGGGCTGAGGGGGAGCTTTTTAAGACTAAAACTGGTGAGTTGTCGGTACGTACAGGTAATTTACGGTTGCTTGTAAAATCTCTTCGTCCGATGCCTGAAAAATGGCATGGTCTTGTAGACCAAGAGCTAAAGCTTAGGCAGCGTTATTTGGATTTAATCGTTAGCGATGAAACTCGCCATGTATTTCAAATACGCAGGGAAATCATACGTTTTTTGAGATCATCTCTTGATTCATTGGGTTTTGCGGAAGTTGAAACCCCGATGATGCACCCAATACCTGGAGGAGCTCTCGCCAAACCTTTTACAACTCATCACAATGCATTGGACATGCCACTTTATCTGCGTGTAGCTCCTGAACTTTATCTAAAGCGTTTGCTGGTTGGAGGATTAGATCGTGTATATGAAATCAATCGAAGCTTCCGTAATGAAGGCATCTCAACCCAACATAATCCTGAGTTTACGATGCTTGAGATCTATCAAGCTTATGCAAACTATAGAGATCTTATAGGTCTTACTCAGACGCTTATTCGAGAGTCAGCGCGTGCAGTGCTCGGTACTGACCAGTTGAACTATCAAGATCAAATTATTGATTTAAAAAGTGACTTTGAGGTTATGACGATTGAGAAAGGGCTTGTTCAGCATAATCCTGATTTGGCTGGTAACCCTAGGGATCTTGAGCAATTACGTTTAGTTTGTGATAAGCGTGCAATTAAGTATAAGGATGATGATGGCGCGGGTAAGTTACAGATCGAATTGTTTGAGGCAACCGTAGAGAGGCATTTGGCAGGCCCCGTGTTTGTTACTGAGTATCCAGCAGAGGTTTCGCCGCTAGCACGCTGTAAAGATGATGATGCTTTCCTTACGGATCGATTCGAACTATTTATTTTTGGTAGAGAAATAGCAAATGGATTCTCCGAGCTAAATGATCCAGAGGATCAGGCGAGGAGGTTTCAAGAACAGGCACAAGCAAAGGCAAAAGGTGACGATGAGGCTATGTATTTTGATAATGATTACATCAGAGCTTTAGAATATGGAATGCCCCCAGCAGCTGGTTTAGGTATCGGTATTGATAGACTAATAATGTTGATGACGGACTCTCCATCGATTCGTGATGTTCTTCTATTTCCTCACCTAAAGCCTGAATCTTAAAGAGTATCCCAAGGCAGAGGTTCCCACATTAAAGGTTTCTGTGGCTCTTTAGAAAGATTCAAAGGTTTTTTAGCTGCATCAATCCTTATGATTGCTAGTAGCTCTACACGTTGTGAATTTGTTTGGACGCTACGTATAACTTCGCCTATAGGCGTTCCTTCTAGGTCAACTAATACACTGCCGATACTTGGTGGACAAGACAGAGAGCCTGAGTATCGAAACACACGACGTTTAACTTTCCCAAGATTTTGAATGCGTGCAATTACTTCCTGTCCTGGATAACAGCCTTTTTTAAAGGATAATGCACCAAGCTTATCCAGGTTTAGCATCTGGGGTGTGAAACGTTGGCTTAGTGCAGGTGAAATGTTAATTAATCCCGTTTGAATTTCAGCAAGTTCTCCTTCTAAATCAGTAGTGGTTTCAAACTCTGATTCAGTTGAATTTTTCCTGTCCTTTGGTGCTACTAGATAAGTAGCATGAGAATTTAATTTAAACATTAAAGAATCGTCTTTTCTGACGATATTTTTATATTCATGATCTAGGGCTTTATTATGGTCTTCAATCCGTAAATCAAGATTGTTTAATAGGATTGCTCCAAACCATTTTGAAGAAACGTCACAAATTTCCACATTATCCCGTAATACAAATAAGTTTAATTTTTGGGTGATATTTTCAGAATTTTCTCCATGGACCATGAGAAGCCAGCCATCGTCATATGTAAAAACATGAAAAAGAGCAAGTACTCGACCTTTAGAGTCATGCCATGCAGCAAGAGTAGCTTTATCAGGCCCTTTTAAATCAATATTTTGGCTTAGTTGTGCATTGAGAAATGTTTCTGCATCAGCACCCTTCACTTTAATAAAGCGAATAGCGGGAAGTAGGTGAAATATTGGTCGCATAGTCTTAGTCACAATTGCTATTTTAGTCTATAAACATAGTCTCTTCTTTTTTTGTAGTCTTAGATAGTGCGAAAAAACATGGTTTCTGGCAGACTTAATAAATGCGCAGGCTTCAAAAAGCAGATAAGTGTCAGGACAGAGGAGTTGCGCCCGGTACGGAAACCAAAAATGGGAACGACGGTGGTGTCTCGTCGGCTTCCGAAAGCGGGCAAACAGAAAGGCCGCAAGAGGTCGATGGACCTAAAGGGCCAGAGCCAACCCGATTTGGTGATTGGGAGCGGGCGGGCCGTTGCATTGATTTCTAACGTAAGCGGATACATTCATACCGCAACTGTATTGCCCTAAAAAGGAACTTAAAAACAATGAAAAGGGTAGAGCGGCCATTATCGCCGCATTTGCAGATCTATCGCCCTCAGATCACCAGTGTATTGTCCGTTATGCATCGAGGTACAGGGATCACTTTATCTTTAGGTGCCTTTGTACTTCTTTATTGGCTAGTTTCAATTGCAGGGGGAGAACAGGCATATGACAACGCTCATACTATTCTAAGCAGTGGGCTCTTTAAGCTTTTTTATATTGGCTGGTGTTTTTGTTTTTTCTACCATCTTGGTAATGGTGTACGTCATTTGGTTTGGGATGTAGGTATTGGACTTGATCCAGCTCATTATCATATGAGTGGATGGTGCGTGGTTATTTTTTCTCTGATTGCTTCAGTGAGTTACTCACTAGTGGTTATTTTATAGGTGCTTGGTGATGAGTCTTGTCAGTCCGCTAAATAAAGTTATAGGGCTTGGTTCTGCTAAAGAGGGGGCAGAACACTGGTGGATGCAGCGACTATCAGCTGTTGCGCTTATACCCCTTGGTTTATGGTTTTCGGTTGCTTTAGGTGCTATGGATCAACTGGATTACAGTTCCGTAGTGGAATTTGTTAGGCATCCAGTTAATAGTATTTTGCTTATTCTTACGTTGATTACTATGACCTATCACTCTCAACTGGGTGTACAGGTGGTTGTGGAAGACTATGTACATTCCTCAAGCTTGAAGATTATTACGATTGTGGCCGTTTCCTTTGCACATATCCTAGTAGCAGTAACTGGGGTTTTTGCGATATTAAAGGTGGCTTTAGGGGCGGCAATATGACTAAAGAGTATGAGTTCATAGACCACACTTATGACGTAGTTGTTGTAGGGGCTGGAGGTTCTGGGCTGCGCGCAACACTTGGTTTGGCTGAACAGGGTCTCAGTACTGCATGTATTTCAAAAGTTTTTCCAACCCGAAGTCATACTGTTGCAGCACAGGGTGGCATTAGTGCAGCCCTTGGCAATATGGGAGATGATGATTGGCGTTGGCATATGTATGACACTGTTAAAGGCTCTGATTGGTTGGGCGATCAGGATGCTATTGAGTATATGTGTAAAGAGGCGCCAGCTTCTGTTGTAGAGCTTGAACATTATGGTGTGCCTTTTTCCCGAACTGAGGATGGGCTTATATATCAACGTCCTTTTGGAGGCATGACAACAAATTACGGTGAGGGCACAGCACAGCGAACATGTGCAGCAGCCGACCGAACAGGTCATGCAATGTTGCATACACTTTACCAACAGTCGCTAAAACATGAGGCTGAATTTTTCATTGAATATTTTGCAATTGATCTCATCATGGAAAATGGAGTTTGTTGTGGAATAGTAGCTCTTGACCTCGCAGAGGGGCGCTTACATAGATTTCGTTCAAAGATGGTGATCCTGGCTACAGGAGGCTATGGCCGAGCTTATTTTTCTTGCACGGCAGCTCATATTTGTACAGGAGATGGGAATGCAATGGTGCAGCGTGCCGGACTCCCGCTGCAAGATATGGAGTTTGTCCAGTTTCACCCAACGGGTATTTATGGTTCGGGTTGCTTGATAACGGAGGGCTCTCGTGGAGAAGGAGGTTATCTCACAAATTCTGAAGGAGAACGGTTTATGGAGCGCTACGCTCCCAATGCTAAGGATTTGGCATCAAGGGATGTCGTAAGTCGTTCAATTACTATGGAGATTCGTGAAGGGCGTGGTGTTGGGTCAGAGCAAGACCATGTTCATCTGCACCTAGAGCATCTTGGAACAGATGTTATAGACGAACGTCTACCAGGTATTGCAGAGACGGCTAAGATTTTTGCTGGAGTTGATGTTACTAAAGATCCAATTCCAGTTATTCCGACAGTTCACTACAACATGGGAGGTATTCCCACAAACTTCTATGGAGAGGTAGTCAGTGCAAATAGTGAAAATGAAGAGTATGTAGTGCCTGGTCTAATGGCCGTGGGCGAAGCCGGTTGCGTTTCTGTGCATGGGGCTAATCGTCTTGGTTCAAATTCATTGATTGATTTGGTTGTTTTTGGACGTGCTGCAGCCATCCGTTGTGGTGAGTTAATTAAGCATGGCGATAGATTTTCAGCCCTTGCAAAGGATGCAGGTCAAGTGGCTGTTGATCGTGTAGATCGTCTTAGAAATGCTAAGGGTAGTACTTCAACAGCAGAACTGCGTTTGCAAATGCAGAGAGTCATGCAGAATCATGCGGCGGTCTTTCGTACCGGGGAGTCCCTCCAGGAAGGTATTAATCTTCTTGAGCCTATATTTTCAGGATTCTCAGATGTGTCGGTTGCTGATCGTTCTTTGATCTGGAATACAGATCTTATGGAAACTTTTGAGCTAGAAAATCTTTTGATCCAGGCGATGGGTACTATTAAGTCTGCTGCACATAGAACAGAGAGCCGCGGTGCTCAGGCACGGGAAGATTATCCAGATAGAGATGATGAGAACTGGATGAAGCATACCCTCGTATGGATCAATGAGTCAGGTGAAGCTCAATTTGGTGAGCGACCGGTTCAAATGAATACGCTAACAGATGATGTTGCGCCAATTCCACCTAAGGCGCGAACTTATTAATTAAGGAATAACAGAGGATAACTAATGGCGCAGTTCCGACTTCCAGTTAATTCAAGGGTAAAGCCTGGGAAGACCTTTGCTGGGGATGACCAGTCAAAGAATTTAAAAAAAATCTCTGTATACCGCTATGACCCAGATGCGGGCACGAATCCAACCCTCGATACTTATGATGTGGACATGGATAAATGTGGGCCTATGGTTCTAGATGCTTTGATTAAGATAAAAAATGAGATTGATCCTACGCTAACCTTTCGCCGTTCATGTCGAGAGGGCATATGTGGTTCATGCGCGATGAACATTGATGGGGTCAATACACTCGCTTGTCTTAAGCCAGTGGAGGAGGTAAGGGGTACGGTTAAGATTTATCCGCTTCCCCATATGCCTGTAGTTAAAGATTTAGTACCAGATTTGACTAATTTTTATGCTCAGTATGCATCCGTAAAGCCATGGCTTGAAGCTAAGACACCGCCTCCACCAGATAAAGAAAGACTTCAGTCCAAGGAAGACCAGGGAAAGATTAATGAGCCATCAGCCTGCATTCTATGCGCTTGCTGTTCTACTGCATGTCCCAGTTATTGGTGGAATTCGGATCGATATCTTGGGCCAGCAGCATTACTGCAGTCATATCGTTGGATAGTTGACAGTAGAGACGAGTCCACAGGAGAACGCTTGGATTCGTTAGAAGATCCATTCAGACTTTATAGATGTCATACGATTCTTAATTGTACCCAGGCTTGTCCAAAGGACCTTAACCCTGCTAAAGCGATTTCTGAAATTAAGAAATTGATTGCTCATCGTCGGCACTAGGTGGCTTTTGACGGAGTTTTTATCAACTGAGACTGCAAAACTACGATGGCGTTGTCGGCGTGGCATGCGAGAGCTTGATGTTTTACTCATTACTTTTCTAACGCAATCATATGAAAGCTTACCTGTCGAGCAAAAAAATCTTTTTTCTGAGTTGCTGGAACTACCGGATCCCGAGCTTCACGCGCACCTTTTAGGAAAATACAAATGTGATCCTATTATGGAAAAACTGCTTCAACGTATGAGAGTATTTAGTTCAGATTAAATTAATTTATGAAATGTGCAGAGTAATAACACTTTTTCCCAGTTGTCAGAAGATTATCTTAGCGTACGTGCTCGCGTAAGTTCACTTTGCAGTGGTGGTTTGGTGGAACTTGACCTATTAGGTGATAAGGCATGTAGTGGTTGTGATGGAGGATGTCTTTGGCGTTGGAGGTCTGCTCCGCCACTACGGATAAAAAACTCTTTACAGACTCACGTCAATGAACTTGTGACTGTTTCTGTGAGTTCGCGGTCTTTAATGCTTGGAACGCTTTTTTTACATGGATTACCATGGGCAGGACTTCTATCTGGTGCTGTGCTAGGTATAAGCAGTTTTGGGAATGATTTGGGAACTTTTATTGGGTCATTAGGTGGGCTTGTCACTGGGTCCTTATTAGGCCGCTATTGCGAAAAATATATCCATATATCGCCCATAGTTTTGTCTGATTAAGATAATCTGACTTTATACTTTGCTATTTATTACGAAGAGTCATTAAAGATTCTGTGATTACTAAATATATGGTTTGATAATTGAACTCAAGATAGAAGAGGACTGCAGCATAAGCAGGGTATAATGAATTTTATTTGTCTATCTCGTGTTCGGCCATGGAACGGATCCGAAATTTTTCAATAATTGCTCATATCGATCACGGTAAATCTACCCTTGCCGATCGGTTAATACAGTTGTGTGGTGGTTTGTCAGATAGAGAAATGGCTGATCAAGTTCTTGATTCTATGGATCTAGAGAGAGAGCGTGGAATCACTATTAAGGCGCAAAGTGTTGCTCTTGAGTATTGCGCTAAGGATGGTAAAACCTACCAGCTTAATATCATTGATACCCCTGGACATGTGGATTTTTCATATGAGGTTTCACGTTCTCTTGCTGCATGTGAGGGAGCTTTATTGGTTGTCGATGCAGCTCAGGGTGTTGAGGCTCAGAGCGTTGCAAACTGTTATTCAGCAATTAGTCTGGATTTAGAGGTATTACCAGTTATCAATAAGATTGATTTGCCTTCTGCAGACCCAGATCGTGTTGTTAATGAGATTGAAGAAATTATTGGTCTGAGTGCCCAAGATGCTCTACATATTAGTGCTAAAACCGGTAAAGGTATTGAAGATCTGTTAGAAGAGATTGTAAACATCATTCCTTCCCCTAAGGGCAATGTAAATGCTCCACTACAGGCTCTGATTATTGACTCATGGTTTGATAGTTATGTCGGTGTTGTGTCTCTGGTTAAGGTTGTGAATGGTAAGTTATCTAAAGGGAGCAAGATCGAGATTTTTTCTACTGTAAGGCGTTATAAGGTTGATCGTGTTGGCGTTTTTACTCCGAAAATGACAGATCATGAGTGTTTAGAGGCAGGTGAAGTAGGATATGTTATAGCTGGTATAAAAGAGGTTGATGCTGCTCCGGTTGGAGACACCATTCGTGAACAGGGTTTTGGAGATACTCAGCCCTTGCCAGGGTTTGAACGTATTCAGCCTCGAGTTTTTGCTGGGTTATTTCCAATTGATTCTGATGACTTTGAGGATTTTAGGGAGGCGTTAGAAAAATTAAGACTAAATGATGCGGCTCTAAATTTTGAACCAGAATCTAGTCTTGCTCTTGGTTTTGGGTTTAGGTGTGGTTTCCTAGGTATGTTACACCTAGAAATAGTCCAGGAACGATTGGAAAGAGAATACGATATCGAGCTGATTTCTACAGCGCCTACAGTAGTTTATGAAATAGAAACTAGCGGCGGAGACATTATAAAGATAGATAATCCAACGCAACTTCCTGATAGGGGGCAAATTAAAGAGATTAGAGAACCCTTGATTATTGCTAATCTTTTGTTGCCCAAAGAGTTCGTTGGTGGCGTATTAAAGCTATGTGAAGAGAAGCGTGGAAAGCAACGTAAGCTCCAATATCTAGGGAATCAAATTACCCTTGAGTATGAGCTTCCTTTGGCAGAAGTAGTGCTAGATTTTTTTGACCGTCTAAAATCTATAAGTCGTGGTTATGCTTCATTTGACTATCAATTTTCTCGGTTTGAGTCAGCGGATTTAATAAAACTAGATATTCTGATTAATAAAGAACGAGTTGATGCAATGTCTATGATTATGCATAAAAATTTTGCGGATAGGCGTGGGCGTCAGTTAGTGGAAAAGTTGAAAGATGTTGTTCCTCGTCAACAATTTGAAGTTTCTATTCAGGCGGCCGTTGGTGGGCAGATAATTGCCCGTAGCACGGTTAAGGCATTAAGAAAGGATGTTACTGCAAAACTGTATGGTGGAGATGTAACAAGAAAGAGGAAGTTGTTAGAGAAACAGAAAGCTGGAAAGCGCCGTATGAAGCAGCTTGGTTCGGTTGAAATTCCTCAGGAGGCCTTCCTAGCCGTCTTGCAGACAGACAGAAAATGACGAATACTCGCCTCCTATTTTTTATGAGAACTTAGGGTGGCTCTTGGACTTTTCATTACTACTTGTTATTGCTACGACTATCTCTGGCCTTATTTGGTGCTTAGATAGCGTTATCTTTAAGCGTCGTAGAGTGGCGCTAGAAAGTGAGTTTAGCTCAGGCCAGAAGTATCGTTCAGAACCAATCTTGGTGGAATATGCTCGTTCCTTTTTTCCTGTTTTGTTCCTTGTGCTTGTTTTAAGATCATTCCTGTTTGAACCATTTCGAATACCATCTGGCTCTATGATGCCAACTCTATTGGACGGTGATTTTATTTTTGTGAGTAAGTTTTCATATGGTTTAAGACTTCCAGTGATAAATACTAAGATATTTGATATTGGAGAGCCGGCGCGTGGCGATGTTGTTGTTTTTAGATTGCCTGCTGACCCGAGTATTAACTACATCAAACGAGTTGTTGGTTTGCCAGGAGATGTGGTGGTTTATGAATCAGCTGATAAAGAATTAAGTATTAATGGCGAAGTGGTTTCTTTAGAACTTATTGGTGACTATGAAGGTAATCCAGGTATACAGTTAGGCAGAGAGAGCCTGGGAGACCAAGAACATGACTTATTACATATTCGTAGTAGGTTTAGCCCAGGCGGTACTTATGTGGTGCCCGAAGGCCATTACTTTGTTATGGGAGATAATCGTGATAATAGTCAGGATAGTCGATTTGAAAGTGTTCGGTTTATTCCTGAGTATCATATGGTAGGTAAAGCACTGAGGATCTGGATGAACTGGCGCTGGCCTGGTGATGGAGGACCCCGGTGGGGGCGTATAGGCCAAAGTATTGAGTAAAAAATGACTGTAATTTTTCTGTGGATATGGCAGTGTTAGATACTGGCTTATAGAATGCTAATATCAGATAAGCAAGCCATCATTCAACTTTGGCAATTGATTACAATTATAACTTTCCACTTGTTGTAAATGTTTGACTTCTAAAACTTCTAAAAAAGCCAGCTCTGAGAAGGTAGTTGCTGCCCAGCTTGATTGGGCCAATGCACAGCTTGGGTATAAATTTAAGAATTCAGATCTGCTTGAGCAAGCATTAACTCACCGTAGCGCTTCTAAAAAAAATAATGAACGCCTTGAGTTTCTTGGCGATGCTTTGCTGAGCTTTGTTGTTGCTCAGAAACTTTTTAATGTTAAAGGTGCGGAATCTGAGGGGGATATGAGCCGTATGAGAGCGGAGCTTGTTAAAGGGGAGACATTAGCTGATATTGGAAGAGAGTTAAAGTTGGAATCACATGTCATTATTGGCGCAGGAGAGCAGAACTCAGGGGGTGGGAATCGTTCCTCCGTGCTTGCTAATGCCGTAGAAGCATTGATCGGTGGAATACTTTTAGATGGTGGCTTCGCAGAAGCAGAGAAATGCATAAATCGGCTTATAAGTGATAGGTTTGAAATGCTACCCGATGCAGCAAGCCTTAAAGATGCAAAAACTAAGCTGCAAGAATGGCTACAGGCTCGAGGCCTTGGTCTGCCAGAATACAATGTAAGCTCAATGGAAGGGCCTCCTCATAAAAGAATTTTCATAATCCAATGTTCTGTAGGAGAAGATGCTGTTATGGGACATGGTTTGAGCCGAAGAAATGCAGAGCAAGATGCTGCAAAACATATGCTATTGGCTCTGACTCATGACAACTAACAAAACATTTCGCTCTGGCTATGTGGCCATTATTGGTAGACCAAACGTTGGAAAGTCAACGCTTTTAAATGCGTTGGTCGGTGAGAAGGTAAGTATTGTAAGTTCGAAGCCTCATACAACTCGTCACCGTATACTTGGCGTTTTAAGCCGTTCTTCTGAACAAGCAGTATTTGTAGACACTCCCGGTTTGCAAAGTGCATCAAAGGTATATAAGAAAAGTGTTCTTCACCGCTTTATGGCAAGAACAATTAATCAAGCCGTTGAAGATGCGAACGTTATTTTGATGGTTATCGAAGCTAACCGATTGACACAAGACGACCTCCATTTAGGACAACTGTTAAAAGATAAAAAGGAAAAAACGATTGTAGTTTTGAATAAAATCGACATGCTTCATTCTAAATCTGCTTTATTACCATTGCTTAATAAGACGTCTCAACAGTTACCATCTGCAGCATTTGTTCCAGTTTCTGCTGTAAAAGAGACAAACTTTGAGGGTCTGACTCATGAAATTTTTTCTCGATTACCATTAGGACCAGCACTATTTCCTAGGGATATGCTTACAGATAGAGATGATCGTTTTAGAATTGCAGAGATTATTAGAGAGAAATTATTGGCTTTGGTGCATAAGGAAGTTCCCTATGGTTTAACGGTAGAGGTGGAACATCTTGGCAGGAATGAAGAAGATCAGTGCTTAATTCATGCAGTAATTTGGGTAGAGAGTAAAAGCCATAAGCCTATTGTAATTGGCAAGGGTGGGTGCGTTTTAAAAGAGGTTGGCCAAGCTGCCCGAAAAGAGTTGATTGAGTTTTTTTCTGATCGTGTTCATTTGGAGCTATGGGTCAAGATTCGTGAACATTGGTCAGATAGCGAGCGGGAATTAAAAAAATTGGGTTTTGATCTGTAATGAATGGCAGAGAAACTGTTCGTCTGGAGACGGGGTTTATACTCCATAGGCGCCCGTACAAAAACACAAGTGAACTTATTGATTGCTTTACCGAGCATTACGGTGTGATTACCTTGATAGCGCAAGGGTCAAGACGTCCTCGATCTGATCGACGTGTTGTTCTACAACCTTTTTCATTACTGAAACTGTCTTGGATTAGACGTGGTGAGTTAGGCCGCTTGACGCATGCAGAGATAGCGCTTTCATCACTAGCATTGTCCGGTGAAGCGGTTCTAGCGGGATTTTACTTGAATGA
>CEQP01018230.1_pt1 | contig 11781 bp, 9 predicted proteins | sample 356291 | NCBI WGS metagenome assembly CEQP01 (sample SAMEA2621221, study PRJEB7988) | marine metagenome | isolation source: saline water (ENVO:00002010), including | reverse complement strand
CCTCGCCTGTCACTCTTGACGATATTTTGTTTTTAAGTTGCTAATACTTTTGCCTCGAAGCATTTATAATCTACTATGACTGTTTTTTTTTGTCAAATACCTTTGTGGGTCTTATGAATATCAATGAAAAAATTAAAAATCAGCTAAGTGCAAATCAAAATTTAGCTGTAAAGTTTATTGCTAACGTTGCAGAGATGCATTCTGCTAAAGCCTTTTTAGTGGGCGGAGTAGTTAGAGATATTATATTAAACAAAAAAATTCATGATATTGATATTGCTGTTGAAAGTGACCCCAATTTAATGTTTGAGTCTTTAAAAAACTCAGAACAATTTCAAATAGTTTCTATGTCAGAATTTGGAGTGGTTAAAGGTGTTTTTGATGATGTAGAAATAGACATAGCTATGACTAGAAAAGAGGCATACCTTTCCCCCGGTGCATTACCTAAAGTTTTTTTAAAAACAGAAATTGATGTAGATCTTCTTAGGAGAGATTTTTCTATTAATGCGTTAGCGGTTTCTCTCAATTCCAAAACTTGGGGCGAAGTTATAGATGTTTCTAACTCTTTAGAAGATTTGGAAAATGGTGTTATCAAAATTTTGCATCCTAATAGTTTTATTGATGATCCCACAAGAATTTTTAGAGCTATTAAGTATGCAAATAGATTGAATATGAAAATTTCAAAATGTACTTATGAAAATATGTATAAATCTATAGAAAATGTGAATTTGTTAAGCGGTAAAAGAATTGCTAACGAGATATTATCAATTTTTCAAGAAGATAATTTTGAAAATATTTTAAATCATCAAATCATGATAATGATTTTTGAAAAATTTGAATTTCATTTAGCTGATAGAAATACATTACAAGATTTAGAGAATATAAAAAATATTTGTATTAATGATGAAAATATGTGGTGGGTGTTTATATCTTCTCATTTTAATTATTTAGATAGAGAAAAATTCTCAAATCGTTTAGATCTAAAAACTAAAAATCATAAAGCAATTATGGATTTTACTACTGTTGAACGGATGGACACTAATTTACAAAAAGAAGATATATATAAATATTTAAATATGATTCCAAAAAACATTTTAGAAATTTCAAAAAAGTTGCTTGAAGAAAAATCAATTTTACAAATTGAAATTTTCCAATCTATTTTATTTGATCTGGAAACTATTATTGATGGGAAATCAATTTTAGAATTAGGTGTAAATGAAGGTCCTGAAATAGGCAGAGTGCTTAATTGCTTAACAATGAAAATAGTAAATAATGGAGCCATGTCAATTCAAGCCCAAAAAGAATTTGTTAAATCATTGATTTAATTTCTATTCTGAGGGTTCAGTCATAGATTCCGGATCTAAAATTTTGTCTAACTCTTCTTCAGGTATATCTGTTTCTCTGATGGCAACTGTCTTGATTGGCTCACCTGTCTCCTGAGCTTTATGGGCTAAAGATGCAGAGGCATCATAACCAATATGAGGAACTAGTGTTGTTACTATTGCTAATCCATTTTCAACCATTTCTGGCCCTTTATTTGTTGCTTTGAGTCCATCAACACATTGAACAGCTAGATTTTTTGATGCATTTGCAAGTAAGTCAATTGACTGAAGAAGATTATATGCGGCTACAGGCATCATTACATTGATTTCGAAGTTACCTGACTGACCTGCTACAGCTACAGACATATCATTGCCAATGACTTGGGCAGCGACTTGGCATACCGACTCAGGAATTACAGGGTTAACTTTTCCGGGCATAATTGAACTTCCAGGTTGAACTTCAGGTAGTTCAATTTCTCCAAATCCTCCCCTTGGTCCAGAACCCATCCATCTTATGTCATTTGAAATTTTCATTAAACTTACAGCAATTGTTTTCATAGACCCACTAGCATCAACTATATTATCTAACGTACTTTGAGCTTGAAAGTGGTTAGTTGTTTCTGTGATTGGGATTTGTAAGTCTTCAGATAGTTTTTCGCAAACTTTGGATGAAAACTTTGGATGAGTATTTACCCCAGTCCCTACTGCAGTTCCTCCTAAAGCAACTTCAGAAAGTTCTGTAATAGCATTCTCAGATCGCAAAATTGCCCTTTCAATCTGGCCGGCATAGCCTAAAAATTCTTGACCTAATCTTATGGGAGTTGCATCTTGTAGGTGAGTTCGACCAGTTTTGACTATCGCCATAAATTCTTGTGATTTGTTATTCAATGAATTTAGAAGAATCTCTAACGACGGGATCAAATTTTTTGAAATTGAAATTAATGCTGCTAAATGAATAGCAGTAGGTATTACATCATTTGATGATTGCCCAGTGTTCACGTGATCATTGGGATGTACGGGGGTCCTAGATCCAAGTTTCCCTCCTAAAATTTCTATGGCACGATTGGATATCACTTCATTGGTATTCATGTTTGTAGATGTACCAGATCCTGTTTGGAAAATATCAACGACAAATTGATTGTCGAACTTTCCCTCTGCAACTTCTTGAGCGGCTTGTGTAATTGCGTTACCTAGATCTGAATCAAGTAATCCTAACTCCATATTTACTTGTGCAGCAGTTTTTTTAATTGTTGCAATAGCATTGATAAAAGATCTTGAAAATCTCAAGTCACTAATTGGAAAATTTAAAACAGCTCTCATAGTGTTAGCACCATAATATGCGTTACTTGGAACTTGAAATTCACCCATTGAATCTTTTTCTGTTCTGTATTCGTTAGTTGACAATTGGTTTCTCCGTAGAATTTGAATAGTTTTAAAGATATGTATTATAAAGTCTTATTGAAAAAATCTGCACTTAATTTACCTATTAGATTTTCTTTCCCTCTAAAAAAATGATCTCCTCCAGTAATTATTTCTATTTGTTTAGGATTATTGAATCTTTTAGTTAGAAAATTAAACTGCCCTAAAGGGAAGTCATGGTCTTTGTCTCCCATAATAAATAGTTTAGGTTGAATGATCTCAACTGTACTGAACATCCCTAATTTGTTTTGGGGACAGGATATAGAACAAATTGATTTTACCTTTTGGTTCCCTTGTACTGCATCTAGTGCCATCCATGCGCCGAAAGAGTACCCAGCAATTCCTATTCTACTTCCGTCAATTTCTTGAAGTGATTCTACAAATGCAACGACATTCAATGTATCCTGTAATTCACCCACACCATTAGAAGTTTCACCCTCACTATTCCCCACTCCCCTGTAGTTAAATTTGAAACTGGAAATTCCTAATTTGTTCAAATCATCACTTAGTTGTTGTATGACGTTATTATTCATATCTCCCCCAAATTTTGGGGACGGAGCACACAAAATCACACAAGGTGTTTTGTGGGAATCAGAAGGGTTTGAAAATTCTGCCTCCAAAATATGAGAATCTGTTTTGATAAACAAGGATTTTGTAATAGGTTTCATAATAGTTTTTTATTGTTTAGATTGATAGAATAAATAGATTGTAATTCATGAACTTTTAGGAAACTCGATGATAGATTTTCGTAGTGACACGGTAACACATCCTTCCCCTGAAATGAGAGAGGCTATATCAAAGGCCCAAATAGGAGATGATGTTTTTGGGGATGATCCATCAATTAATACTCTAGAAGAAATGGCAGCACACAAATTAGGTAAAGAAAAAGCATTATTTGTTGCTAGTGGCACAATGGGAAATTTGGTATCTATTCTGGCGCATTCTAATCGTGGAGATGAGATTATTGTGGGAAATAAGTCTCATATTTTTAAATATGAGGCAGGAGGTGCTTCTGCATTAGGAGGAGTTGCTTATCACACTGTTGAAAATAAAGATGATGGAAAAATTTGTACCGAAGATGTCCTAAATGCTATTAGAGATTCTTCAGATAATCATAATCCTAAAACTTCAATGATTGCTTTAGAAAATACCCAAAACATGTGTGGCGGTAGAGTAATAGATGAAGCTGAAAGTAAAGTGTTTTCAGATATCGCTCATGAAAACGATCTTAAATTCCACATTGATGGAGCTAGGATTTTTAATGCTGCTGTAAAACTTGGCGTTGATATCAAAAACTTGGTTGATGGTGCAGATTCAGTAAGTTTTTGTTTATCAAAAGGTTTAGCTTGTCCAGTAGGATCATTGGTTTGTGGTGATAGTGAATTTATTGCATCTGCTCGGAAATGGAGAAAAATGCTTGGTGGAGGTATGCGCCAAGCTGGATTTTTAGCTTCTGCTGGAATTGTGGCATTAGATTCTATGGTAAATAGACTTTCAGAGGATCATGATAATGCATATAAATTAGCCATGGGATTATCTTCTCTTCCTCATGTAAATATAGATGTAGACGCTGTAGAGACTAATTTGGTTTTTTTTGAAATTGACTTTGAGTATCGTGAAATTTTAACTAAAGCATTAAATGAAAATAATATTAAAGGAGCATCTAATAAACCGAGATGGAGATTTGCTACTCATTATGGAATTGAATTGTCAGATATTGACATTACCTTAGATGTGATGAGTTCTGTTTTACATGGTTAGGGATTGGTGTTTAAGAATATTGATCAATAATTCAAATGTTTGAAATTTTTAGTAACAAAAATTTCAGAATTTTTTATACTGGTATTCTGCTTAATGATGCTGTATTGATTTTAAGTCCTATGATTATGGGTTGGGTCATTCTATCTATTTCTGATTCTCCTTTAATGGTGGGAATGGCAGCAGGTCTCGGTGGGTGCGGTTTAGCATTCTTTAGTCCTTTTACCGGTGCTCTTATTGATCGATTAAATAAACGTAACGTGATGGTAATAGCTCTGATTTGTCAAAGTGTTATTTCATTAGTTTTTGGGTCGCTTTTGTATTTAGATTCAATACAGATTTGGCAAATTTTATTAATTGCATTTTTGTCAGGTTCTGTAGCTTCTTTCAGGCTTACATGTAAATTAGCAATTCCTGCAGAATTAGTTAAAGAAAATCAATTGTTGAAAGCATCTGCTACCAACTTTTTTTCTATTACTATCATGGCAATTGTTGCTCCTGTTTATGGAGGATGGGTACTCGAAGAAGTTGGATTTGCTTTTGCTCCTTGGTCATGCGCTGTCTTTTTATTTTTTTCAGCTGTCATTATTTCTCGAGTAAAAGGAATTTATTCACCAGAAATTCAATATGGGAATACATATTTGATTGATTTGATGGAAGGAATGAAAAGTTTATTTTTCAATAAAAAAGTTAGATTATTGATTATTATAGTGTTAACTTCAGAAACTTTTGGATGGTCTGTAGAAGCAATATTGCCAATTATAGCTAGAGACGAATTAGGGGTTGATTCTATAGGTTTAGGATATTTAATGTCAGCAGGCGCTGTGGGAGCTTCAATCACTTCTTTACTAATCACTTTACTACCTGAAGTGAAAAATAAAGGACTAATGGTAACTGTGGGATTGACTGGATTTGGTTTGGGTTTGATTTTATTTTCCACTTCCGACATTTTTTGGATCTCTACAATTTTACTTGGTTTGACTTATGCATTTGGTCTTTGTTACGAGACTTCCATCAATACCATGTTGCAGACTACTGTTTCTCCTGGCATGAGAGGGCGAGCTTTAAGTTTTCAAACTTTTGGATGGGGTTTTAGCGGAATGGCTGGTTTTATGACTGGGACTATAGCGATGTTTTTAGGTGCTCCAATTGCTGTAGCAGCTGGAGGTACAGTTGTAGCTATTCAGGGTATTAGGACTGCACGTAAGATGTTTAATGTTGGAGTTAGTTCTACTGATTAATTTGTCCCCATAATTTTTTCATTCTTTCCATTATTTTTGATTCAAATCCAATTTTGGTAGGGGAATAAAATTTTTTTGATTGAATTTCCTCAGGTAAATAATTCTCTTTCACGAATCCAGATTCAAAATTGTGAGGGTATTGATAATTTAATCCATATCCTTCTTCTCGAAGAAATTTTGTTTCTGGATTTCTTAAATGTAAAGGAACGGGGATTGGGCCCGAGTTTTTAACTTCATTTTGTGCCAAGTTTATAGCTGAATAAGCAGAATTACTTTTTGGAGCTGATGCTAAATAAATACTGATTTGGGACAAAATTATTCTTGATTCTGGCATACCTACAAAATTACATGCTTGTTGCGCAGCCATTGCCAGTGAAATTGCATTTGGATCTGCCAAACCAATATCCTCTGCGGCTAAGATTATCAGTCGTCGGCAAATAAAATTTAAATCCTCACCTGCTTCTATCATTCGGGCTAACCAATATACAGCTGCGTCTGGATCTGATCCTCTAACAGATTTAATGAAAGCAGATATAGTGTCGTAATGTGAATCTCCTTTTTTGTCATATTTCATGGGCTTATCTGAAATAACTTTTAGGGCAGATTCTAGAGTGATTTCTGATGATTTATTATGATAGGAGCTAATGAGTTCTAATGTGTTCAAGGCCCATCTCGCATCTCCATTGGAAGTAAGAGAAATCATTTCTAAAGCATCATTTGAAAGTGTGAGTTTTTTACTTCCTAACCCATTTTTATGATCGTTAAGAGCATTGATTAGAATTCTAGAGATCTCTTTAGCATTTAAGGCCTGTAATGTAAAAACTTTGCATCTTGAAAGTAGGGGGGCAATTACCTCGAATGAAGGGTTTTCAGTGGTAGCTCCAATCAAAGTTATTGTGCCGTTTTCTACAAATGGCAGAATTACATCTTGTTGAGATTTAGAGAACCTGTGGATTTCGTCTATAAAAAGAATTGTTCGTTGTAAATTATGTCCTAATCTATCTTGAGCATCATTGATTGATTGCCTGATTTCAGATACTCCTGAAGATACAGCACTCAAATGGTCAGTATGAGCATTAATTTTGGAAGCTAATATGTTAGCTAAGGTAGTTTTTCCCGTTCCTGGAGGGCCCCATAAAATTATTGACGGTAAGTTTTGGTTCTCTATAGTTGATCTGAGAGGTGATTCAATCCCTAGTATGTGGTTTTGACCAATGAAATCATTGAATTTGGTAGGCCTCATTCTTTCAGCTAGAGGTGCAGCGTGCTTTAATTCTGATTCAGCATTATGTTGAAATAAATCCATCGCACTACTTTAATTACTTAATTGGTCACAATTTTGTTTAATTCTTCAATTAAAACTTCGTCTAATGCTGGAGGAATTGTCATTAAATCTATTAATACACTAGAATCTTCTATTCTAGACATAATTGGGTTTTTACTAGTCCTTAATTTAAAACTTAGCTCATTACTTGTATCACCTTCAATTTTGATGGCGTAGGAGTCTAGCTTTTCACCTGGTAGACTTCCTCCTCCAATAGTTGCATATGTTTTGATAATACTGATTTCAGAGTTAATTTGGGAACAAATGTTTTGGGCTCTTTCAAGTAATGATTGTTGAGTAGTAGATATCATTTGCCAAATTGGAATAGTTTCTTCTACTTCATTTTTAATGTAATGAATTAAAGTTGCGTGAAGTGCAGCTAAGTTAATTTTATCTATCCTTATCGCCCTAGCCAAAGGGTGTTTTGAAATTTGAGATATATATGATTTTTTGCCCACAATAATGCCCGCTTGAGGGCCACCTAAAAGCTTGTCTCCTGAAAACATACAGATATCTGAACCAGATTGAATACTATCTTGAGGTCTTGGTTCTGGAGATAATCCGAATTTAGTGGGGTCCTTAATACACCCACTTCCAACATCATGAATTAATGGGATTTGGTTATTTTGAGCAATTTCTGATAACTCACTTATTTTGGGTTCGTGAGTAAAACCCATAACTTTATAATTGCTAGCATGCATAACAAGAATGGCCTTAGTGTTATCCGATATTGCGTTTACATAATCTTGTACGTAAGTTCTATTAGTTGTGCCAACTTCTATTAGTTTGGCTCCGCTTTGAATTAGTACATCTGGAATACGAAACCCTCCACCAATTTCTATAGCCTGAGATCGTGAAATGATGACTTCTCCGCCATTAGCTAAAGAGGTTAAGGTTAAAAGAAGTGCAGATGCTGTGTTGTTGACAACTAAAGCGTCATCAGATCCAGTAAGTTGATTTAGAATATTGCTGATTGATTTTTGTCGAGGCCCTCTTTTTCCTGTTTCAAGGTCTAACTCTAAATTAGAATATCCTTGAGCAGCTTTGATAGATGCATCGATAGCAGATTTACTTAATGGAGATCTACCCAGATTAGTATGTAATATAACTCCGGTTCCATTAATCACTGGAATGGGCCATTCAGGCCATTCGGATTTTGCTAATTTTAATACTTCTTGAACTATTGATTCACTTTGAGCTTCATTTGAAGATAAGTTTTTTTTGTTTCTTAAAGAATTTAAATGTTTTCTTACTAAATATGTGACATTTTCTGATGAAATTTCTTGAGAAAGTTCTTCTATTCTCTTGTCAGATATAATAGAAGACACACTTGGTATATTTCTTAGAATTGTATTCATCTTTGTTTTCCATTATTTTTATTGCCCAAATTATATCTTAATGCCAAGTGACAACAAATCTCGATATAAAATCACTTGTTGACCCTCTAAAAACGCTTCCTGTAGAATGTCTTGATGACTTATTCCTCAGGAAGTAAAAATGATTAAAGTTGGTTTAACTGGAGGTATTGGCACTGGGAAGTCCCTCGTGTCAGAGATTTTGCAAAGTTTGGGTGCCCATGTCATTAGTGGGGATGCTTTGGGACATGAAGCTTATTTGCCCGGTACAAAAGGTTTTGACCAAGTGGTTAATGCCTTTGGAAATGAAATTGTAGGGGATGATGGTTTTGTAGATAGAAAAAAACTCGGGCCTATAGTTTTTTCTGACCCTTCAAATTTAGATATACTAAATTCAATAATGCATCCGTTAATTTATGAAATGATTAAAGAACGTATTTCAATTATTTCGGATGAATCTATTGTTGTTGTAGAAGCAGCTGTGCTAATAGAGGCCAATTGGCAAGATCTTTTTGATGAGATTTGGGTTGTTACGTCTGAAGAAGAGATAGTTATTGCTAGGCTAGCAGATAGAAATAATCTTAGTAGAAATGATGCAATTTCAAGAATTAAATCTCAGATGCCTCAAGATGAAAGAATTACGCATGCACATGTTGAAATAGACAACAGTGGCACTAAGTCAGAATTAGAGCAAACTGTTAAAGATATTTGGAATAATAAACTTTAAGTGACTAGGAGCTGAATATATATGACAACTAAGACTTTATACAAAAGTTATATTATTGAAGAATACCAATTAGACGAAGAACCTTATTATGTTCCAGTAGGTGATGAGATTGAGCTATTTGAGGCAGCATATAGGGAAAGATTGCCTTTGATTTTTAAAGGCCCAACTGGTTGTGGAAAAACTAGATTTGTAGAATATATGTCTTATAAATTGGGAGTTGAATTAAGAAAAAACTCAAAACGTACAGATGATAGCGATTCAGTAAATCTTCCTTTAGTAACAATCGCATGCCATGAAGATTTAACTTCAAGTGACCTTGTTGGTAGATATTTGTTAGAAGGGGATCAAACAGTATGGATTGATGGCCCTTTAACTAGAGCAGTAAAAGCTGGTGGTATTTGTTATTTGGATGAAGTGGTTGAAGCTCGTAAAGATACTACAGTTTTAATACACCCTCTTACAGACCATAGAAGAATGTTACCTGTAGAAAAACGGGGTGAATTATTAGAAGCTGCTGATGGATTTTTGTTGGTCTTATCATACAATCCAGGTTATCAAAGTGCCTTGAAAGATTTGAAACACAGCACAAGGCAAAGATTTGTATCTATTGAATTTGATTACCCACCTTTGGAAATAGAAGCTCAAATAGTTCAACATGAGGCAGGCGTAGATGAAAAAACAGCTAGCCAACTTGCAAAGCTAGGAGAAAAAATCCGAAACCTTAAAGAACATGGATTAGGTGAAGGTGCCAGTACTCGGTTATTGATATATGCAGGTAAATTGATAGCTTCAGGAATTCCTCCACGCAGGGCTTGTCAAGTATCTGTAAATTGGGCAGTAACTGATGATCACTCTGTTCAGCAAAGTATTACTGAAATCATTGCATCCATTTTTGAATAGATTTCTACAGAAAATTTGATAAGGAATTCAAATGTCCGAAGATTCTATAAATGATAAATGGCCTGAGTTAAAAAAATTTCCTGAGTCTGTTGAAAAAAATTTCATTAGTTCTCTTTCTGAAATGCCTGACGCATTATCAGAATCTCAAATTCGAGATTGGTACCAACAGGGAATTTCTCTAGCATCCCAAACAGTCAGATCCTGGGAATCTGCAGCACATTTTTTTGCCGTTAGTCCTTCAGTGCTGAAATCGATGCCGTATAGTTATTTTGAAAAATGGATGGAATGTGGGGAAAAGTTATGTAATGAATCTCCTACTTTAGCTTCTGCCTATTTTGAATCTAGTCCTGGTACTATGAGTCAATTAAGATCTAGGCATATTGAAGAATGGGCATCCTTGGGAGATCAACTCTATAAGGGCACATGGAAATCTAGCACTTTAGCGTGTCGTTTTTTTGTTTTAAGTCCAATTCTATTGTCACAACTATCTTTCAATCAACTTCAAACCTTCTCACAATTTTTAGATAAATTAGCTCATAGATCTTATGATCTAGCTTTAGAATGTCTGAATTTAGGAGAACAAATTTTTCCTTTGGTAGGAGAAGATAAAGATGCATTTTTGTCTTTGGCTACAGCTTTAGTAGAAACAGGATGGAGAGAAGTGAAAAGTTTTTTTGATTCTGGAGCAAAAGCGTTACCAAGAATTGATCCAGATGAAAGAATTAGATTTTTACAACTGGCAGAAAACTTAGTTAAAAATGGTGGTACCAACATTCCAGGGACTATGTTGGAAATATCACAGTCATTAGCAGAATTAGACCAAGAAAAACATAGTGTTGTTTTGGCTTTGAGTGAATCTCTTTTGGAATTTGAACCTTTAGCAATGCCAGATTTCATAAATTCGTCCCCAATGATTTTTGAAAAATTAACTACTTCTCAATTTGGTAAATGGTATGAAGAGGGGGTTAATGTAATTCAAAATAATCCAGATGCTGGCATCGCATACTTTAAAGTTGAATCTGCTCATTCTGAAAACACGATAGAGATGTTATCTTCTGGAATAGAATTTGATCGAATCAAGACAGTTATGGAAATGTATTGTAGAGGGTTGGCAGGAGCTGAAATAAAGCTTTCTTCTACTGAGGCTTTAGTTGAAAAAAATATAGGATGGGTTTCCAAAAATTCTCCAACTACTGAAGGTTCTACTGTTTTTGTTCCAACAATTGTTGATAGATATCCTACTAAAGAAGAGAATTTTGCTTGGTTTAAAGTTGTATCTACGCATCAAGTTGCGCATTTGGAGTTCGGGAGTTTTATTTTTGATTTTAATAAAAAATCAGCACTTTTTGATGATCTGAGAGCAATATTAGAAAAAAAACAATTAGATGCAATTGAGAATTCTAAAAAATCTAATGAAATATTAGATGAAAGTTCCTCAACAACTGAATTCTCAGAGACATCACAAAATTTAGAGAAAGCCTGGATCAGTGACATGCAAAGGTTTTTTAATTTGTTTGAAGACAGGCAATTATCTTTAGATATTTTTACTGTTGTTGAAAGTGCAAGATTAGATGCAAAAGTACTAGTTGAATATCCAGGAATTAAAACCTTTTATTTACAAGTTCAAAATGATTCTTTAGATGATCGTCCTGATATTAAAGAATTGCCTGCTAGAGAGGCGATAGTAGAATTTATGTTGAGAGTTAGCCTACAACAATATGAAGGAGTTTCTATCCCA
>CEQP01021752.1_pt1 | contig 11785 bp, 9 predicted proteins | sample 356291 | NCBI WGS metagenome assembly CEQP01 (sample SAMEA2621221, study PRJEB7988) | marine metagenome | isolation source: saline water (ENVO:00002010), including | reverse complement strand
TTTTTTTGTTTTTATTCGACTCCTTGTTTGCAGGAGTACTTTTTTTCTTTTTTACTGTTTGTTTACTGTCTCCAAGAATGAGCAATTCAATATTTTTTAACATATCAATAAAATTCATATCAATTATTTTCCTTAAAGAATTTCAGCAACATAGGTATAATTTGATCTATCTGGGCGATCATAATTCTTTTGCTGAGTTCTCTTAGGCAAATTTAGCTCAGGGTGATCAATTGGCTCATATTTTACTTGATCAAGAAAATGGTTTATACAGTTTATTCTAGCTTTTTTCTTATTATCAGACTCAACAACATTCCATGGGGAGAATGCTGTATCTGTATGTTCAAACATGTTATCTTTAGCTTTGGAATATTCATCCCATCGGTTCACAGATTCTAAATCCATCGGACTAAGTTTCCAACCTTTTGTAGGATCTTCTGCTCTATTTTTAAATCTTTTCATTTGTTCTTCGGAACTGACAGAGAACCAATACTTTATCAATTGTATTCCTGAGCTAATAATCATCCGCTCAAATTGGGGGCAAGTCTGTAAAAAGTTAATATACTCTTTATTTGTACAAAATCCCATTACTCGTTCCACTCCAGCACGATTGTACCAACTTCTATCAAAAATCACAATCTCTCCAGCTGCCGGAAGGTGAGGGACGTAGCGCTGGAAATACCATTGAGTCTTTTCTCTCTCTGTTGGTGCTGAAAGAGCAACAACTTTACAATGCCTTGGGTTTAAGTTTTCAGTTATTCTTTTTATAGTGCCACCTTTTCCCGCGGCATCTCTTCCTTCAAATATTATAGCAATTTTTTTCCCATTTTCAATGACCCATTCTTGCATCCTAACTAACTCAATCTGTAATTGACTTAACTTTTTACCGTATTTTTTATTTAAATCATTTTTTTCGCTCATTATAACAGCTACCTCTCATTTGGTTTTTTATATTATTTTAAAGTACATGAGGCCCAGTGATGATGTGGAAATTAGTTTTAAGATCTGCATCTAGAGTATCTAAAAATAGTAAAATATTCTAATCTAGATTAAACTGGCTTAGTAATGCAGCGCCATATACTCCTGCAGAGTCTCCCAAATGATTTTGCAGGATGGGAGTATCGACAAAATTGCTAAATACATTTTTAAAAACCTTGTTTTTTCCTTCATTATAAAGAAAGGGTATATTAGATACTCCTCCACCAATAACAATTATATCTGGGTCAAGTATATTTATCACAATCGAGAGTGATCTTCCGAAGTTTTCAAGAAACCTTTTTTTCCATTTCCGGAAAAGGGCATTTGGCTTATCCTGGTAGGTAGATATAATTTTTTCTAGAAATAAGTTTTCTCCACCCAAATTACGCCAATCTTCTTCCAACGCTTTTCCACTTATGAATTTTTCTATACATCCTTTTCGTCCACAATAACAATCGGGTCCATTTTGTGAAATAGATATATGACCCCATTCTCCTGCGATTGAGAGTCTCCCTTGATGTAGTTTTTTATTGTGAACAATGCCGCCCCCAACTCCAGTACCCATGATTACCCCAAAGACCATTTGATAATCTTTTGCTGCGCCTAGATGAGCCTCCGCAAGAGCAAAGCAGTTAGCATCATTTTCAACTTCTATTTTATATTTTAATTTCTTCTCTATATCATTTTTTAATGGCATTCCATTTAAACATATTGTGTTGCTATTTTTTATGTTGCCAGTTTTGGATTCAATAGCACCCGGGCAGCAGATTCCAATACTTGCATTATTTTCTGATTTTAATTGTAATTGATTTATTAAATCAACAATTTGATCTAACACTGCGCCATATCCATCTTTTTGATTTGTTAAGACTCTCTTTCTATGCAAGACTTTTAGATCGTCATCAATAAGTATACCTTCGATCTTTGTTCCTCCCAAATCTATTCCAATTTTATTCATTATTAAAACTCACTTTGTAAATTTGGTTTAATGATTAGAAAAAGTGCCTACAGTTAATTTAGTAATTATTTGATTCATAACAATAAGATGGATATTAACTAAGTTGTGGGTATTATATGTTTTTTTATTAATATATTGTGAAAGATAATTTGTTTTAAGTTAAGGGAACTCTATTAACGTTTTTTTAATAAAAAAAATTTATACATTTTCTTATTTTGTATATGAAAGATGATAAATGCATACTGGCACTTGACCAAGGGACTACCAGTTCTCGGGCAATTTTGTTTAATCGCAGAGGCCAAATAGAAGTTATAGCTCAAAGAGAGTTTCAACAAATTTATCCAAAAGCCGGATGGGTGGAACACAATCCAATGGAAATTTGGTCCTCTCAATACAAAGTTGCCCAAGAAGTGGTAATATCCAAAGATGTAAAAAATATCTCTGCCCTTGGCATCACTAATCAACGGGAAACAACAATTATCTGGGAAAAATCAAGTGGTAAGCCAATATATAATGCGATTGTATGGCAAGACAGAAGGACGGCTGACCATACAGATAAATTGAAAAAGGATGGGCTTGGAGAAATTGTTCAAAAAAAAACTGGCCTTAAACTGGACCCTTATTTTTCTGCTACTAAAATAAAATGGATATTAGATAATATTCAAGGCGCTAGAAAAAAAGCAGAAAATAATGAGTTAGCTTTTGGGACTGTAGATTCTTGGTTGTTGTGGAACTTGACAAACGGTAAAAGGCATATTACAGACGTTACGAATGCCTCCAGAACCATGATTTTTAATATTCATGAACTATGCTGGGATAGTGACTTGTTAAAAATCTTTGATATCCCGGAATCTATTTTACCAAATGTTGTGCAAAGCAGTGAAATTTGTGGTTTTAGCAGTAAGGGAATATTTAATTCCGAGATTCCAATTAGCGGAATAGCTGGGGATCAGCATGCTGCGCTTTTTGGACAAAATTGTATTGAGCAAGGTATGGTGAAAAATACATATGGAACTGGCTGTTTTATGTTGATGAATACAGGATCAAAACCGATAAAATCTAAAAATAATCTATTAACTACAATTGCTTGGAAAATAGATGATAAAATTGAATATGCATTGGAGGGAAGTGTCTTTATTGGCGGAGCTATAGTTCAGTGGTTGCGAGATGGACTTGGTCTTATTAAATCTCCTTTGGAAATAGAGGAATTAGCAACTGAAGTAAATGACACTGATGGGGTTTATATTGTCCCTGCGTTTTCTGGTTTGGGAGCTCCACATTGGGACCCACATGCTAAGGGTATAATTACTGGTATTACAAGAGGTGTTACAAGCGGACATATTGCAAGAGCTTCCTTAGAGGCAATTGCATACCAGAGCCATGATTTAATTAATGCCATGGAAAATGACTCAGGCATCCAACTTCAGCGTATTCAGGTTGATGGCGGTGCTTGTAGCAACAATTTTTTAATGCAGTTTCAAGCAGATATTTCTGGTGCCCCTGTAGTCAGACCAAAAATAACGGAAACAACAGCTCTCGGTGCTGCTTATTTTGCAGGGCTCTCCACAGGGTTTTGGGCGGGGCAAAATCAAATTTCGGAACAATGGGAATCTGAAAAAGTGTTCAAACCTTCACTAGGAAGAAATGAGGTAAAAGTGCTATATGAAGGTTGGTTAGAAGCAGTAGAGAAAGCAAAAAGTTGATGAAATATGCAAATATAATTGGCAGTCTATTGTATATTTAGTTAGGTATTATTAATACTTGCAGTAAGAATATTGCAGGTCTACTTTTCAAATAGAACGTGAGGTGAAATTTTGAAAAATATATTTTTTGTTATCCTGTACATGTCTTTCGCTTTTTCTTCTTCCAATAAAAAATATTCCACCGATAAATTTTTCAATATTTTGCAGGAAAAATTTGGGGTTCAAGGTCCTGAGGATTTTCTCAAGCTAAGGTCCCAGCCATCCAGGATTGAGGAGATTAGATCAAGCAGAGAAATGGCTGACTTTATTGGAGAATGGGAGAGAAAACATGTTGACAATGAAATGTATGTTACCACATCTACGGATAAGACTATGGGAAACTGGTTTGCAATTGTTGCAATGGATTCCGCGGAAGGAAGTGTAACCGCTTCTCATGAAAATGGTGAAACGGTACTGAATTATCTGTTAGATATGGCCGAGATGGAAAGTGATGAGGGGGATGACAATGGTGAGGATAGAGTCAGGAATTCAAGTGCGCTAAACTATGCTCAAGATTATGTTGATCGAGATGCAATCACACAAAATCAAACCATTTTTGATCTCGTTACGGAATTTAATCTAATAGTTGATAGTACCAATGTTAGCGGTGGTCTTGGTGGAAATGATCCTTCAAATTGCCAAATAAATTGGCCCCAAGATCCATATAAAATGGCTGTTTACTCTTTTGTATCTGAGTATGTGCTTGATGAGGGTGCAAGTGTAGGGTGTTTTGTTGATAGTGATACATTAGACCAAACGTATGAAAGTGTCGCGCTTGATATGGAATCTGGTTGGAGCGGTGATGATGATGGTGATGATGATGCTTACACATACGGTCCAAGAATTGCGGCCTATTTAACCGACTTAGATCCTGGTACTGGGAACATCTATTTTGATGATTCTGGGGACGTAGCTACCATCACATTTATAGATGTTTCTTCTTTTGGTGGCTCTACAAATCAGACTAATACTTTTCAAATTCAGCTTATTTACTCAACAAGTGAGGTAATAATAAGTTACCAAGATTTATCATTAGCAGGTTCAAATGCATCTGAGGCACCAGGGGGGTTAGCAGTTGGACTTGGAAATGGGGAAGGCCTATTTGATGAGGTTGACATGACTCAGATCGGATCGGAAGTATTTTATAATTGTCCAGTAGAAGCATTTGGTAATTCAAATGATTTAGATCTTGAGTACACAAAACTTACTTTTACCCCTAGTGCCGATTTTTCTACCTACAGTGTGATTTCGGAAATCATAACAGAACTCCCAGGAACTTATTCTAATTTAATTTCAATCGATGATGACAATTACCAATTAGTGTCTCTACTAACTGATTTCCAATTTTACGATAACACCTACAGTGAAATATTTATAAATAATGATGGGAATATTGGTTTTGATGAGGGAGATACTACCTGCGTTTGCTGGCCATGTGAAGACGGCGAGGGGCAATGCGCTGCTCAATATTTAGTTGGAGGAAGAGCCGGTGATAATGATGGCGATGATGGTGATGATGAAGGATCTAAACTTTATATAATGAACCTAAATTTTACAGAATTTATGCTTTTCGCGTTTGGTATAGCGCCAGAAAGGGTAGATGATCCGTTGGTTGTGATTCTTGATTATGATACGCAGATTGTTATGGCGCAGGAGCTGACTCCATTTGGGCAAGAGCCGGATTATATTGTTTCCGATAGTGAGGATTGGGAGGCGGGCGTGATGGTTGATACCCTTGAGCAGACAATCACTTTCAATGATTTAACTCTTAGTGACAGATTCACAGGTCAGACTGGGCTTACCTTGAATGGTACAATTGGCGCCGGTACCATTGATTTTATAGCAGGGGTGGAAACAGAGATTAACTTTCCATCCATGTTTAGCGATATGAATGAGGAGGAAAATCAACAAGTTATTATATTTTATGATGATTCATCTGGTATAGATATCGATCAATCTGAAGATGATTACGGTAATGTAGAAATTGACACAAGCGAGTTCTACTGGCATGCAACTTCAGATTCAATTTTCTTAACCTATCCTGAAAGCGAGGAAGAAGATGAAGAAATAATATCAGGAACGTTTATTTTCTCTGCTGATTCTCTTTACTTTGCAAGGGTAGCACATGAGTGTGGTAGCGAACATTCTAGAGATTGTTCCGGAGAAATGCTAGGCGATTTTCCAATTGTACGTGATCTAGAACAAGGTGATATTACGAATTTTTCTATGATTGAAACTTTGTGGTTGGTTCCATTTGAAAATGAAACTGTTTCGATTGATTTTGATACGGCTCCCGAAAAATTCATGCTGCATCAATCTTATCCAAATCCATTTAATCCCATTACAACTATACGGTTTGACATTGGAATTGCAAATGCAGGATCGATAACATTAAGAATATATGATATCAAAGGAAGAAACGTAGCTACTTTACTAGATAAAACTGTGGAACCGGGAATTTATAAATTTCGCTGGAATGCTTCCAACCTACCGAGTGGTGTTTATTTTAGTGTGCTCACCTCAGAAATAAAGAGACAGACTCAGAAAATGATTTTACTAAAATAACCTTGGTCTGCCATAATAGTGTGATTGAAAGTATTATCTCATACATTTGATTTTTTGATCATTTCTTCAGGACCTCCGTTCTCCTAACCAAATGATGTCTTAGGGAAACAGCATTTTTTGTACTTTATTCCACTGCCGCAAGGGCATGGTTGGTTTCGGCCAATGTTTTGATGTTTTGTAGTTTTAAGCACTAAATAGGTTAATAAACCGGTTTGAAAGGTTAAGAAAGCAGTATATATCCAATGAGAAAGAGGATCAATGATTGTTGTGAAAATACCCACTAAACCAATCAAGATAAACCATCTGTTTAATTGTTCTCTAACTAATTGTCTATTTGTAGGCATTTAATTCGAAGTGGTTATTTAGTTGTATCACTACATTAATTATAGTGCTTTATAAAACCATGGGACTATTAGAAAAATGATAAGTGTAAGGATAATTCCGAAAACTAATAGAAATGTACCGCTGAAAACCATTATAATATCAAGCTTGTTGCCAAATAAAATATCCTTTTCTGAGTTAGTTCCATAAAGATTCCAAAGACCCCATAATAATGGCATAAAACCTAAGTAATAGTGTCCATTAAAAAAAAGATAAGCAGATATTGAGGAAAGTATTGCATAGCTATAATAACCATAGAGAAAACAAAATATTGTAACACCCATTGACATGACAATTAATATAATCATATTTCTTCGTCCCTTGATTCTATATGACCAAAATTTTTTCTATTTAAAGAATGATTTTTTAAAAAAATTATAAATAGCCATTAGTAAATCATTGCGAAGTATAAAACGGCTTCCACATTTAGGACAGCTGGACAATAAAGTAATATATTCAATTAATTTTGTCCTCTGCCAACTATTCGCACAGGATAGACATTTCATATGCAAATTTACAAATTAAAAAATGAAAAACCTGTTTTCCATAAAATTATAAAAGGAAAAGTAGGGTTAAAAAAATAATAAATATTTTTAAAAATTCATCTCTCAATTACATATCTGCCGATAAAATGATAAACTTTTAATTTAAAAATTTAGTCCCGTTAGGTTTGAATTATTCATTAGTTTGTTATTTTAGCTTTAAATAAAAAAGATCTAAAAAAAATTAATTCACTTAAATATTACTTTATTGAGTCCTGGTGTCGTTTCAATTTTAGAATTGTTTAATATGTTGGGGAATATCAAATATTGATTCTTCATTATACTGGCCATAGATTATTTCATAATCTCAAAATTTAAATTAAGTTTAATTATTTCTAAAAAATGGCTATGTACCGCAAAAGGTTTGTTTCACCTCTTCATGAGGATTCGGAGGTTTCATATGGTCATCAAAATCCGGTTGTGATTTAAAGGGTTCCGTGCATATTGTAATCAAATTATGGAATGCCGTAAAGTCTTCAATGAGAGCTTTATTAATTGCCTCCTCAACAAGGTGATTTCGAGGGATAAAAGCAGGATTAATTTTTTTCATTTTCTTTTTAATGTCATCTAATTTAGTTGTTTCTTTCAATAAGCGATTACGCCACCTTTCAATCCATTTATCAAAGATTTCTGGTTTGTCAAAAAGTGATCTTAAGGCTGAATCTTGATTCGAATTTTCAAATGAGACCTCACATAATTTTCTGAATGTAAGAGTAAAGTCTGCTTTACCATCTGCCATAAAACTTAATAGATCTTTCATAAGTTGAATATCCCCATCCATTTCATTTGACAAACCGATTTTTTGTAGAAAACCAGAATTTAATGTGCTTTGATACAAGGAAGGAAAGATGTCAATGATTTCCTTTGCTTGTTGATATGCAGAATCCTTTTCCTTATCAATTAAGGGTAAAATAGCTTGAGCGAGGCATGCTATATTCCATTGAGCTATGATTGGCTGGTTACCATAAGAATACCTACCTTTACTATCAATTGAACTAAATACTTTATTAGGGTTATAAGTATCTAAAAACGCGCAGGGACCAAAGTCTATAGTTTCACCAACTATTTGCATATTATCTGTATTCATAACTCCATGGATGAAGCCAAAAAGCATCCACTTTGAAACCATTAGCGCTTGAGCTTGTGCCACTAAGAAAAGAAATTTTTTGTATGGATTTTTATAATTTAAGGCTTCTGGATAATGTCTATTTATCACATAATCTGCTAGAATACGTACATTCTTAAAGTCATCTCTTGAAGAAAAATACTCAAAAGTTCCAATCCTCACATGGCTTTTTGAAACTCTAAATAAAATGGCTCCCGGATATTTTATATCGCGCATTATCATTTCACCAGTTGAAACTGCAGAAAGGGCTCTGGTAGAGGGTATGCCGAGGGCGTGCATACTCTCACTTAATAAATACTCTCTTAGTACTGGTCCCAATACTGCTTTACCATCACCTGATCTCGAAAAAGGTGTAGGGCCTGATCCTTTAAGTTGGAGGTCATATCGTAAACCATTTTTCGATATAATCTCTCCTAGTAATAATGCTCTACCGTCACCTAATTGTGGTACCCAATGACCAAATTGATGTCCGCCATAAGCCATTGCTATTGGCTCAGCTCCATTAGGTATGTTATTTCCTGATAAGAACCCAATAAAACTTTCAATATCTGAATCTTTAATTTTAAATCCTAAATATTCAGACAAATTTTGATTCAAAATAATTAGTTTAGGATCAGGAACTTTTGCAGGTAATACTTTTTTGTGAAAAACCTCTGGGAGGTTCACATAAGTATTATTGAATGGAAATTGCATTTTATTTAATATTGGATCTTATCAGTTTTCGAACTCAACGATGGTTTGATTATCTCCAGGGACCCACTGCTTATATTTTAGCATAATGGAGTTAAAGAGGCTATTATTTATCCAATTATTTAGCCACAAATCCATATTTCGAAAATTATTTGCAAACCAATTCCTATCCACATTAGCGAACTGCCTTATAAAAGGAAATAAAGCCGCATCTACCAGACTACATTCGTTGCTAATAAGAAAAGAGCTTTTTGATAAATATTTTTCATAAGGGTTTAGAATAGAGCCACATTTTTTCCTGTAGTAATTTTTCGATTTATCAGGATGACGAACATGATATTTATATTTATCAAGCCAAAATTTGAATTCTGTATCATTCAAATCTATCATTTTATCTTGCTTAGTCTTATTGTTTTGGTACCAATTCTGAACCCCTCTTTCGAGGGCCCAGTGCATTATATCAAGGCTCTCTTCAAGTATATCATTGTTCGGCAAATGCAAAACAGGTACTGTCCCTTTTGGAGATATGTCGTAAAGTGACTTTGGGCGATCTTTTAGCAGAATCTCCCTAATTGCAAAAGGAATATTCATGTAAGATAGAGCTAGCCTAGCTCGTATTGCGTATGGTCAACGCCTGAATGAATATAATATCGGGTATTCCATATTAATTATGGTATTTAATCCTTAGATTTTTCCGCATTTCATATTTGCAGGCATCGCCAGGTCGATCTTTTTTGGATATGGTCTATTCTTCTTCTTTTCAGTTTCAATAAATTTTTCTTTATTCATACCCTGACCAACGCTCTCATTCCAGAGTTTCTCCTCACCAATTGTTGAAAACAATTTTCCAGTATAGTCATGAGCAGGGTATACACGAGTATCATCAGGATATAAAAATAATATTTTTGTAATACTATCATATAACATTCCTGGATCGCCTCCTTGAAAATCTGTTCTTCCTGAGCTACCGATAAATAAAGTATCTCCCGTAAAGAGCATCCCGCAACAATAATAGGTAACAGATTCTTTTGTGTGTCCCGGAGTATGAAGTGTTTTTATTTCAAAATTCCCAATACTTAAAGTTTCATTATCATCTAGCAGATAATCAGATCCTTCAACACCAGATTCTGAGCCATAGTAAATAGGAGCTGTAGTAATTTTTTTCAATTGGTAGGCTGCCGTTATATGATCGGCATGAACATGAGTTTCAAGAATAGCTTCAATATTTAAATTTAATTTTTTTATTGAGTCAATATCTCTTTCTAGCTGATCAAGAACAGGATCAATGATTACGCCTTTCCTGGTATCTTTATCAAAAAGAATGTATGTGTATGTGCTGGATTCCTTATCAAAATATTGTCGTAAAGATACGGGTCTCATTTTTCTATTACAGATTATTTACATTTTTTTCTTATTATAAATTAATAATTTTATTTGATTAAATATTACACTCCATTAAAAAAAGATTATTGGAAAAAATGGTAAATACGGTACTATAATTAATAATAATTCAAACTCGTTTTTACAGGAAATTAAAGTTCATGAGAAGTTTAAATAAACAAACTTAATGAAAAATAATATTCAAAAAAGTTTTCCCTTACTTAAAATGGAAAATATAAAAAAAACTTTTCCAGGGGTAATAGCACTGGATAAGGTTGATATTTCACTTCATTCGGGAGAAAGCCTCGCTTTAATTGGTGAAAATGGTGCAGGGAAGAGTACATTAATGAAAATATTAGGAGGTTTAATTATTCCAGATTCTGGACGAATTACTATTAATGATGAAGGAGTGAATCTGTTATCTCCAAAAGATGCTCATAAAATGGGAATTTCTATAATCCACCAAGAAATCAATTTAATACAAGAATTAACTATCAGAGAGAACTTGTTTTTAGGAAGAGAAAAATCAAATTTTGGAGTAATTGATAAATATTATGAAAAAGAAAATGCTAAAACCATTTTTGATAAAATGGAAATAAAACTTGATTTTGAGGTACCATGCTCAACACTTTCTATTGCAGAGCAACAAATGGTTGAGATTGCAAAAGCATTATTAGTGAATGCAAAAATAATCGTGATGGATGAGCCCACAGCGACACTTTCTTCAAAAGAAGTTGGAAAGTTGTTTAAAATAATTCGAGATTTAAAGAAAAAAAGCATAGGAATTATATATATCAGTCATCGTTTGGATGAAGTTTTTGAAATTTGTGATAGATTGATGATAATCAGAGATGGGAAAAACATCGGTGAGGAACTTCCAAATAATTCAAAAAGGGATATAATAATTGAGAAGATGGTTGGCAGGCCTGTTACCTCTGAATTTCCCCAAATTAATATAGCTCCAGGAAAAGAAAGCATGAGAATGGAAAATATCAGCGTAGGTAAAACAGTCGTTGATATTAATTTTTCTCTTAAGGAAGGTGAAGTTTTAGGTTTCTCTGGGCTGGTAGGTGCAGGTAGGACCAATTTGATGGAAGTCATTTTTGGCCTAAAGAAACCTGATTCTGGAAGGATGTTTATCAACAACTCTGAAATAAAAATTGATAGTCCCAGGGAGGCAATCCGGAATGGAATTTCTTTTATCACTGAGGATCGTAAAAAATATGGTCTTATTTTAGAACATTCCTGTCAGGAAAATTTTGAACTGCCAAATCTTAAAAAATTTAGCAGTTTTTATTTTTTAAATAAAAAAAGAGGGCAGAACGCTTTCAACCTTTTCCATGATGATCTTAAAATAAAAATACGAAATAGTAACGAAATAGTTTCAAATTTATCAGGAGGAAATCAGCAGAAAATTGTTTTAGCA
>CEQP01162726.1_pt1 | contig 11810 bp, 4 predicted proteins | sample 356291 | NCBI WGS metagenome assembly CEQP01 (sample SAMEA2621221, study PRJEB7988) | marine metagenome | isolation source: saline water (ENVO:00002010), including | reverse complement strand
TGTAAATAATTGGCGATTGTTTCGGGTAATAGAAAACTTTTTATTAATAAATATTCATTATTCATATATATATAAAAAGATAATTATTATTTAAAATAAACAAAGATGAATCAAGATATAAAACAAAGTATTAAAGTAACGGGGTTATTTTTTTTACAGAGTTATAAAATATTAACGGGTACACTTTTGACCATATTTGTGCCCCAAAAATGTGAAACAATAATAAATAATAATACAGAGCCAAGTATTTGTACATTAACACAAAACTTAAATAATGAAGATGAATATCATTCACAGGTACTTAATTGGAATATTATAACAATGGTCTTATTTTTTGGATATTTTATAATTGAATTAAAAAGAGAGAAATGGGTAATTCAAAATTTGGAAGTAGATCATAATTTACCAGATAATGCTTTAAAAGAAATATTAAAAAAAGAACCACAATTAGACAAGGAAATGGATAGATTGAATTTATATTATTATTATTTTCTAAATGCGACAATCATAGCTTATTTAATTAATGTTGTATTAATGATAAAGATATTAAAAACAGATTATCATAGTACAGCAACTATATCCAGTTTTTTAAGTTTTACATTGTTAGTATTTATGAAATTATATAATTCATATATTGTTGCGAATGAAAGTATAAAAAATGATAAAATGCTAAGTTCATTTTTAAGTGAATTTGTGTCTTATAATAATTTAGATTCTATTCATAAAAAAATAGTGAATAAACCATAGTTTATTTTTTCTTTTTGTCTTTAGTATCTTCTTTATTTTTTAATATTATTAAGATTGAATCTAATAAATTATTAAATGTTTCTTTTGTGTAGCATGAATTTTTAAATGAATTTAATCTTTGTAAATTAATTTTTAATTTCGGTTCTTCTTTATTTCTATATTCTATTAATTTATCAATTTTCATTTTTGTTTCTATAATCTTTGCTTGTTTTTCATCCTCTGATAATGATTGATCAATAGTTGTAGTATTTAATGATTGAATTGATTTATTTATTTTTTCATAATTTTCAATTAATTCGGATTCTTTTTTATTAATATTTTCATATCTTGTAATTTGCCACCAATAAAAGAATTGTTCAGTATCTATTTCTTTTTTAGATTTATTAATAGACAATTCTTTATTTTTATTCACTTTAAATTGAATAATATCTGTAAGTACTTCAATTGTAAATAATGCGAATTGTAGATCAAATCTCAAATTTAAATTTGATAATAATTGTGTTTCATAATTAATAATCTTATCAGTCCACATATAATAAATATATTAATTTTATATAATAATTTTAAACTTATGAATAAATCGATGAATAAACCGATGAATAAACCGATTTATTCTTTTGAACCGAATTATAGTTGGCCATGTGATTACTGTAAAGAGAAATTTATTGATGTTCGTTCAGTAATAAATCATGAGATATATTTATGCAAAAAGAATCCTAAATTAAAATTAAATTCATCAAGGGTAGAGGGAGGAAATCAACCAAAGTCAAGTTGAATTTTATTTGTCCTTAAAGCATATTTTATAGGATCTTCAAATATTGAGCCACATAAGGGATCATAATTATAGTCTTCATTTATACCACAATCAGAAAAGGGCATAGTTGATTCAAAATAATATGGATTATCATATTGTTGTAAAAATTCAGAGTATTTTTTATTCCTTTTAATTTTAATACAATAGGAGCATTGGCAACCCATAATCCATTCTTTATTTTCAGGTAGTGTATTAAATGGTAAGTGAAGAAAATGTATATTTCTATTTTTAGATTCAAATATTATTTTTTCGACGACATTTTTAGTTTCATACCATGATGGTATTTTTGCTGTCAATGGTACATAATTTCTCCAAGATAATTTTAAACAATAAATATAAATCTTTCTTTGTATTTCTTCGGGTAATTTTTGAATATATTGTTTTATATTCATTTAATTTAATTTAAAATATTTGTTTTAATTTTAAATATTTTGTTGAAATTAATATATATATATAAACTATAATGGGTGTAAAAAGACAAAAAACACGTACACTTCAAAGGAACTTAAGGAAGAAGAAGAAGAGGACAGTCGGAAAGTATCAACAAGGTGGTGATAGGCCCGAGGCCGGGAAGGGAAGGTTGGGTGGATTCCGTTCGGCTGAGAATAGAACGATTCGAACACCACTTGGTTCCTTAAATACTTCAGCAACTCAGGGACAAACAAGAAAATCTAGAAACGAAAGAGTTGTGAAGGATAATGCTGGTAGAGGATTAATTAGAAGGACAGAAGACCAATTAAGGGATAGATTTGGATCGGATGATCCCACGAGTGAGAGTACTTTAGGTAAATATGGTTTAAGGACATCATATGGGAAAAGGGCAGGTTCAGACCAAGGGAGATTTGGTCAAGAATATTATGATGGAAGTAAACAATTAGAAGATAATAAAAATAAAGCAAAAAATAAGAGAGCATTTAATAAACGACAAGCTAGACAGTATGGATTGAATATATCTGTCTTATTTGATACAGCACAGAAATATATTGCTGAAAATGATGATGATGAATTAATGAAATTAGCTGAGAATTATCTTTCTAGCATTATGTCCGATGCCGTTAATTATGGGGGTATCAAATATATACCCGGCAATTATAAAAAAAATATAGGACAATTAACTAGAGTATTGCCTGAATATAAAGAAGAGTTTAAAATACTTGATTCAGAAACATATGAACAACATAAAGCCAAAGTTCAGGCATTATTAGAAGGTAATTATAGAACTATTGAAAAAGCTATTCAAAATTATGAAAATAAAGTAAAACAAGATTATATTAATAAAGAAAATCAAAAATATGTTGGTTATCCGACTCTTCAAAAATATAAATTCTTAGAAGATTTAGAGTTTCAAGATCAAATAATTGAAAGGGCTAAAGAATATACTAATTTAAATAGTGAAGAAATTAATCAAAGGTTTGATACTGAAGTATTTAAGTTGGGTATTTATACTGAAGAACAAAAAGAACAATATCTAAGTCGTTGCAAACCAGGTACAAAATATACAAGAGCATCATATGATGATAAAGAAATGGGAAAGAATTACGGGGAATGTATTGCAGATAATTCTGATGATTTAGCAAATACTGTAACACCTTGGATTTTTGGAGAAATAGTTCATATATTTGAACAATTTGAATATACGTGTAAACAAACTGATAAAGCTATGAAAAATAATGTTGATTGTGGCCATAGATTTAGGGTTAATAAAAAGAAAGCGGATGATTTAAAAGAAAAAGAATATGGTTATAATAAAGATTATTTATCTAAGTTAGAAAAATATGTAAGTATTGGTGGATTCGGTGGTAGAGACCTTTATATTGGAGATATTGTGAGCCATACTGAATTAAGTAAAGGTATTCGTAATAAAATTGGTATTGTAGCTACACCGAAGGATAGTTCTAAACTTGGGAAATATAAAGTAGCATATTTAAATTCTTCTCAATTGTATAGTAAAAAAAAACAATTAGATAAAAAATTCAATGATTTATTAAAACTTCAAAAAAAATTGAAAACAATTAATTCAGCGGGAGAGAGTGGAGGAGAAACACAAAAAATTTATGAAAAAATGTTAGAGGATTATAAAAAAACAAAAGCGCAATATGATAAAACTTCTAAACTGGGAGATTTTGAAAAAGATAAAAATGGTAATATTATCAAAAAGACACTGAATTCGACTAATTTAGTAAGTATTGGAAGAGTACAACTTAGACCTACTGGAGGTGATGACAGTTTTAATCAAACATATGCTAATTTCGTGATGAAACAACTAAAATTATTTGGTTTAGAACCATATGAAGATGCCGATAAAGAAAATAATGAGTTATATTTAGAATTGGATAAATTTTCATATGTTTCAGATGCAGGTTTTCATGGTAAAAAGAAAATATCAGAAGAACAGGATAGAATAAAAGATGAAGGAGAACAAATAGATCAGGTTAATGCGGATATAGCTACAAAAGGTGCTTATGCCAAAAGGCAAAGGGAGGGTGTCCCAGACACAAGCATAGCTGGAGTATCTGTAGCTAATCAACAAAAAAAAGCCCCCGGAGGACCGCTTGCCATTATGTCGAATTCGTCCGAGACTGCGGACTCATTATCATCATCGCGAGGGAGAAACGCTCTAGACAGCATATCCGGCGCGGCTTTTAAAAGTTGGGCTGATAGGCAGGGTGGTGGCGGCCTCACTGAGTGGGAGGGAGCGGACAGTTTCCTTCAATGGATAGGGAAGAATACTACCACTAAATTTAAAAAGGGACTAGATCCGGTACCGGATGATGTGCTAGATAAGGATGGTAAGAAGTATAAAGGGCCCAAAAGGTATTTTAAAACTCGGCCCAAGAACAAGAAGCAGCCAGTTGATATTTACTTTGATAATGTCAGGAATAGAGTAGATTTTCAGCCTCAGAATTCTAAACCTACATTTAATAGTCGATATGAAAAAGCATTGGATAGAAGGAAGGAGCATTTTGAGGAGATGTGTCCCCATGATTTAGGATGTGAATTAATTGAATTATTCAGTGCAATAAATCCTAATCTTTTATCCTTTGAAGAATTAGAGGATATTGTAAATACAACAGATAATATAGAGGATTTAAAAATTATAGCAGAAGAGCATAATTGTTATAGAGAAAAAATAATGGAAGCATCTGTTGCTACAAAGGGAAAACCCGCAATAATTGATGGTGTAGAAAAATCTAATCCAATGGATGCGTTAAAAGCTTTAATCTTAACACCACATGAATCGGGTGGTTCGCAAGTAATTAATCAGGATGAACGGAAATGTTATATTTTAGCATATTTAGAATTAAGGGATTTACCCAAGATTTATATTGAACTTAGACAAAAACTAAAAAAAATAAATAATTCAAATGAAGCATTAAAAAAAGTTAAGGAAATAAAAACAAAATATGAAAGTATGCCAGAAGCTTCTTATATGAAAGAGTTACCACCATTACCATCGATTAAGAAAGATAAATTTGGCGAGGAAAGTAAAATTATGTATTTATTAAAAGAATTACTATTATTCGATTTAGAACAAAAAATGAAAAAAACTGATGAGAAAAAAGACTTAAGGTTACAGGACTTTAAAACAAAAGAAGAAATAATAGAAAAAATTAAAAGTATCGATTCGAAATACATAGGTATTTTTATGAATGTAGAAGAACAAAAATTAATACCAGAATTCACAATCGGAGATAGAACACTTGACGACCAGAATAGAGATAATTTATTTGATTTACTTTTAAGAGTAATAAGTGAAAAGGAATTTAGTACTTCTATAATGATTCAGATTGAAAATGTAAAGAATTCATTATTATCATACTTATATAGTAATATAATAGAGTCGGATTGGTTAAAAAAAAATGTAGGGTCCCCTGGTGCGTGGAAATTAGACATTGATGATTTAAAACCATTAAATATTGATGTAATGGCTCTATCATGTAGAGCAAACTATGAAGATTACTTAATGAGAATACCATGGGAAATAATTAGTGATTATATTAAAAAAGATTATGGTAAGGACATGCATAAAAAATTATGTACGGAAGATAGTAATGCAGAAGATAAAGAAATAAAAGATAGAGCTATAAAAATTAGCAAATTTATAGGAACATATGACAGCTTTAAGAAAACGAATGATTTAGAGGATGATAAATATATTTATGAAACAGTAAAAAGAATAACTAAAGAGCAAACGCCCCAATTACGGGAAACGCGTGAACTAAAAGTTTCTTTACCAAATGGTACAGTATTTTTTGTTAAGGATAAAGAAGATTATAATATATTAACAAAGATATCAAAACTACATCTAGCTAGTCAAAAAATAACTAAATTAATGAGAAAACAATTAATCTCAAAACCAGCAATTGATGCTAGAAAAGAAAAAGAAAAAAGCTTAAGGGATGATATGAATATAATAAAATATGATTTATTTATTAGAGATTATCAAAATAAAGTCCAAAATAAGACCGGATCATTTAACAATTTATTGAATGATTTTAAGCCAGAGCATTGTGCTTTAACTATAACTGACTGTGACATTGAACAATTTAATGGAGAGTACTATGCTGTGAACAACGAACAACGGTATATAAAACTGGATACTTCAGGTGGAGAATATAATTTTATTTTAAAGAAAATGTCGGGGGGCGTGAAAACCTTTGGCCTTCAAGATAATACGGACGTTCCAGATCCAGATGGAGAACGGAAAGAGGGCATGCGTGGGTTTAGGAAAGAAAAAGAAACCTACATGAAAACTCTCGAAAACGAAGAAAATGAACGATGGTGCTTGTGTGTCTCTTTGAAAAATTCTAATTTACGGAAAATACGCTTAGATGTGGGTGCTGAATATGTATACTATATATGTGCTGGGACTGAAGAGGAGCAGGTAGAGGTATATGGGTGCACAGTGGGAAAGGATGAAAGTTCTTATAGTTATGAATTTACGCAACAAAAAAGTACTCGAATGATTCCCATGAAGGGAAATAAATGGGCAATGACTCCATTGGGGTCTAAGTTAATAGAATATCAAGATATGGGATTACAGGTTGGATGGCCTTCTTACCCGCATTGCGCCGTTAGTACACCTGATTTAGCGGAAGATGGGTTTTGGGGGAAGTTTGGAAAGGGTGCGAGAAACACTATACGGGGCTTGGCGACGGGGGTGGGAGAATTATTATCCGGCCTGCTCCCCCTGACGGCGGGGATCGGGATGGGCCTGCTGACGGGCATCACCATCGGCGGCGGGTGGGTGGTAGGAATTCTCGCTGGACTCGCTGCTGCGGGGGTGAAGTACGCAGCAAAGCAGAAAATGACGGGGGATTACAGGGTTAGCGAAGAAGACAAGGAGGAGAAGGTGCGGGAGGCGGCTGAGGCCAAGAAGAAAGGTGAGAAAGTGAAGTCGAGCGGTCACAGCTGGTGGAAGGGCCGAGTCGGAAAAACAGGAGCAAAGAGTGCAATATTATCGAAAAGCGCAAAAAAAAATCAAGGTGTGGGTTTATCTAAATATTTATTGAGCGATGAAACTATAGGAAGAATAGCTAAGTTAGGTCTTAGTATAAGAACAACAAAAGATACGAATATGTTGTATCAAGCGGCTGGACAATGTCCTACTGGAGAAAATTGCGACAAAGTCAACACGGCAGGGAAGGGAGAGATGATAAATTTCTTTAAACACCCAATTAATTCAAAGCTACCCGAAATAGATGGTAAAGATGTAGATGGAGATGATTGGTTTCAAAATCGGCGGTTGGATCAAGGCGCCGCCACCAGCCAATTAAAGGAGGTAATTAAAAAAATATTAGAAGATGCTAAGGAAAAAAATGGTAAAAGTCTTGATATTTCTAATAAAATATTGTATGCGGTTAATGATGGAACAGGTGTGTATGACGATGAAGGTACTCGCATTTTAAATAATTCTGTCTCTGATTTTGAAAGATGGAATGCCGCAGACCCAAACAGAGCCTCAACTAGGGGTGGTTTTAGTAAAACATCTATTAATAAAAGACCCGACTTCTTCCGTGGTATTCTACCGGCATTTACTAAAGAAGAATGTGAGAATCCTATTATGTCTGGTGTAAATAAAAGATTATATGAGTTGAGTGGAGCTACAAAAGATGAAGCGATTAATTGGATATTAAGGCCCGAGAATATAGATTCCCTTGTAGTGATTGCGAATGAAATGGACGCACATGATGCTACTATTGGTGGAGAAACGGAGTCGGCGGGATTGTTCAGTGCTGAGGCAATGCTTGCTTTAGGGGACGAAGCAGGTCCTATATGGGCCCAGGAAAAATATGGCTGGGGCGACGGGTGGAAACATCTAGAGGGCAATAGCGCGAAAGAGCTGTCCTACTTCAAATCGGGCCCCGGCTCTATGCGAAACGAGCCTTATAAGGGTGGTGACGCTAATACTGCGAAACTAATAGATATGAATACAGATGTGAAGAAAAGGTATGCAAAAAGTGGTTCCCAATGGTATATAAAAGAGGCGGCAAGGATGGGTATAGTTGATAATAAAGGAAGACCAATTGCTAGATTAGCGAATGAGGAGAATCAGAACATATTGAAGGCAATTCGTGATAAGTGGTATTCGGCCTCGGCAGCGGGGCCCACGGATGAATCTTCGGGACGGGAATTGGTGCGATATCAGGATGATGCAAAGGAGGGAAAAAAATATAAAGAAATAAATGATAAAGAAACTCTGAACTATGTAAGTAAAGGCTGGATTCAGGGGATCAAGCGGGGGGCCAAAATCGACGTGGGGACCTATAAAGATTTACCAAACTATTTACCTGGACCATTAATGTTAGAGATATATTATGATAAATATCCATTTAATAGATATTACAAAACAAATCCCGATGGAACAGTTGACCTTAAATGGAGTGGAGTTAATTTACATGGTGTGTGGATTGATCCAAGAGGTCAAGAAACAATATCATCTACATTTACACCGAAGACAGATCGGAAACTAGAAGATTCGAGAAAATATAATGAATTAAATCCGGAAGAAAAACAAATAGCAGAGGAATTCGCAGCATTTTCAACAGAAGAGGCACTAATAACTAAAGAACCACCAAAGAACGAAATACAAGCGAATGATGAAAATTTATTTAAATATAGACCAACTATAAGTAAGGAAAAGGAATATTTAGTTCTGTGTATAAATCAATTAAAGAGTATGTTGGTACCAAAATTTAATCCCATAGAAGAGAATGATCAAACAGTAGTATTTGCGCTAGGACCAATAATTAATTCAAGGAGAAGCTATATTGATATTGAAAAGAAACTGGCTATTATTTGGTTTTATGAGTTTGATAAATTAAAATTATCAACTGAGGCCCCGCCACCTTCTCCACAGCTGATTAATTATGCATCAACTGCTGGTTGGGCGATAGTAAATTTAGGGCATAATGTATCTAGTGGTGGCAATTCAAACGGTGAAGTATTATTTTATTCACATCAACCCGCATATAAATTAAATTCAAAGGAAGGATTCTATTGTTGTTCTTCCGAGAATATACCACCAAAAGAAAATTGGATTTATTTAGAATCAACCGGGAATCAAAAGGGGACTAGTTCCGAATTAAATAATTTCGATTTCAAAATTAATCAAGGATTATATCAAGAGATATTAAATTCTTGTAAAGATATAAAGGAAATACAACAGGGTAATGTTGGGGGTTTTTCTAAGCGATTATCATCTGAAAGTTCATATTTAAAAGGGAGAGGATTGACTAATTATAGAATATCTAAAATATATGCTATAGAAAGTACTCAAAATAATTATTCAGAACAGTATAATGCCAATAATAAATATATACCTGTTTTAAGTACAAGCCCATTTATGGAGAGCATGGATTATAAAGGAAATCTATCATCAAGTTTCAGTATTTTTACGCCTTGTCTATATGGAAAGAGTAGTCCTGAGAAGGCGGCCTTCGTAAATCATAATTTAAGTCAATGGATTCGTGGAATTTGTAGAGCGGAGGCAAGTATGTTAGGTTCTGTAAGTAAAGGTGATGTAGAAGCTAATTGGGTAACAAGCACAGACGAAGATAAGAGAAAATCTATGGGCGATAGTAGTTGGGTTACAAAGAATCAAGCCTGGAATAGAACAATGGAATCATATTCTTTTACGGCATGGGCTTATGGGAATAATTACCAAATAGGTTCTACTATACGTTTAAGTGATGATGTAGTGAATTATAGCAATAATAACCTTTTACAAGATCATCAGGTAACCGATGATGATATATTTATGATAATTGGGTACAATGGTTATTGGAACAGTTATGGTATATGTGATAAAGTTGGTCCACCATCTGGAAATACAAAGACAAGGAAATATCTAGTTGCTAAAACTGTTAGTTGGACTTTGAGGTTAGCGGGCGCCGCAGCCATTGCCATACTTTTATCCTCGAGCATTCTGCTCGGCGACACAGATCTCGCCGTTGACGTCGCGGAACACTTCGCGTCAATCGCCGACGACGCGTCGGATACCGTCGACGGAGTGGATGTATTACTTTATGGAGTAGACGTTACCGTCGATGCCGTCTCCGACTTCCTCGAGCATGGCTTTGATTTCTCTGACTACGACGATGCCGTCCAACACGTCTTTGAAGATTCGGAGGTGACCACCTGGGGCCAGGATATCACGGGCATGGCCCTGGGCGCGGGCGCGGCCAGCATGGCCGCGGCGGGAGTCCACAAAGTGGCGGGGAGGGCGGAAAAGCTTTTCGAGAAAGCCGAAGATGGATTAGTGAATATTAAAGAAAATATAGATAAAGGGAAAGATAGAACAACCAGTGTAAGGGATAAAGGTGATTTAGAAAGGTTGTATGGAGATGGAAGTTCTCAAATAATTAATCCCAAAGCCAGTAGTTTGAAGACTGGTACTTCTTATTCGGATAAAATACCTTTACCGGCTCAGCTTGGATATGAAAATAGTGCTCCGATTAATGAAAATGATCTAAAGAAAGGACTCCCCCCTCAATATTTTTACTATTCAAAAACAGGAGATGAGTCAATGCCATCAAGAATAGTAAATGGTGTTGAAATTTATTTGCAAAGGTTAACCAATGTAACAGATGATAACCGTTTTGTTACAATTAGTGTCCCATTTACAAGTGATCTTATAGATCCTATGGATAATGTAGCAGCGACTAGTGAAGGAATTTATGATATTCGAAAAGGATGGCAGATCCCTAATATTAATAAAAGGTCTCAGAAACTTGCCCAACAGGAGGGAGTCCGCTTACAAGCATTGGAGCTCGCACTAACCGGTGTTAAGAATAGAATTAAATCAAAATTAATACCCCATTATGAAGTGAATACGGTACGAGAAATATTTATTGAAATTGATGAAAACTCCAAGCATATACATGAACAATTAAATAATTATGAAGGAGTAGTTGAAAGATATGCTGATATAAAATTAGGTCCCTGTAAAGAGATTAATGAGATTGTTAGTCCAGCATCAATCGATGCGACCACTCGAAACAGAATTATTAACAAAAAATATACAGTTGATGAAGAATTATGTGAAATAATATCAAGATATGATAATTATCAAGAAAGCCCTGATAAAATAGTGTTATTACATGAAGATAAAAAGATAATATTAAAAATTATACAGGGATTAACAATCAGAATTTTAAGTGGAAGATACAAAGAGTTTTATCCAAAAATTAATGCGTGGTCTGAGAAAGAATCCATACCAGAATGCGATGAAGCTTTAAATGCTATAGAAGAGAATAGGAAAAAGAATGACATAGATGGGACATACGATAGAATAAAGTTTCACGAATATAACGCAATTATGAATACATTAGCTGGTTATAGGGGGTATACAGTTAAAGATAAGTATGAAACAGTTGAATGGTTCTCTATAATACGAGGACATATTAACTTACTTGAATACTTCGGTGGGGAAGAAAATAAGAAATCTGTTAAAGATAAAATAAATAATTTAGAAGAATATTCTAAAGATATTGGTGATATCCATAATAACCATAGAACAAAGATAAAAAATATATTTACACTTCACTCTATGGTTGAAGACATATTCAAATTTATATGCATACAAAGTATAGAAGACACAGATGGAAATTCGAAACTAATTAGTAATGAAAACCGTCAATATAATACTAAAATATCTTTAGATGGGGAAACCGTCGGCTTCAAAATGGGCGATAATATGGACGAAATTATGAAAAAATTAGATAAAGTATATCCCAATAGTAACCAT
>CEQP01014485.1_pt1 | contig 11865 bp, 10 predicted proteins | sample 356291 | NCBI WGS metagenome assembly CEQP01 (sample SAMEA2621221, study PRJEB7988) | marine metagenome | isolation source: saline water (ENVO:00002010), including | reverse complement strand
TCTCTTGATATTATTAGAAATATATATGATAATTTTGCAGGAGAGGTGTCTAGGGGTGGTTTAGCTTCTATAATGTCCATGTCAGAGCGTGGAGGAGCTTTTACGGATAGGTTGGCTTCATTTAAGATATGGAATTTATTAGAGGGTAAGAGCAAACTTAAGATTACATCTTACGGTATAAATATTATTACCTCTTATTCGCCGGATCTAGTAATTAAGGATATTGTACTTGGTATTCCATTGTTTAATGAAATTGCAACCAGGGTCGATAGGCTAGGGGGGCACTATACAAAAGAACAAATAAAAATTATTATTTGTGATATTACTGGTGCGTCAATTGATGATCATGATAAAAAATTAAACCATATTTATACTATTTTTCATCAAATATCTAGATATGTTAGTTCAAAAAATAATCTTGAAAATTCAAATCACTCCAAAACAGATGCAAAAAAATTAAAAATTCAATTTGATGATTTTGTTATTGAATCTGAATTAAATATTTCTAATATTGATACAGCTTTGGTTTCTTTGTGGAGTAAAAGATCAGAGTTAGAAATCAATTCTAGTAAATCTCAACTTTCGCCATTAGAAATTCTTATTAGAAATAAGTAGAAATTATGGCTTTAAAACAATAGAAGTAGTATTTTCTTTTTTGTATAGTTGGTATGCATTTATAGCATCTTGTATTGGAATTACGTGAGAAACTAGTGCTGTTATTTCTATAGACTTTATCATTAGTCTCTTGACCAATAATTCTACTTTTTTTGTTGTAGGGCGTTCATCTATAAAAATTGTATCTTCTTCAATTTTATATCGGTTCAGAAACAGTGAGGCTGATTGTTCCTCAATAAATATAATTTTCTTAAAATTATTTTCACTGATTATTTTGAAAAGATCTTCTTGGTCTTCAATTAATCCAACTATAAATGCATCGAAAATTGGAATTTTTGAAGAATAAACTTTTTCTACTAAATTTTCAAATATTTTTTTTTTGAAAATATTTTTTTCTTTGACACAAATATTGTAATTCTTTTTCATTGATAAAGAATGTATTGCTCCTATTGTGCTATTGTAAAAACCGTTAGTAATAAATGTTTTGATATTTGGGTTAGATTGTAAAAAATTTTCAATAGAATAATATCCATAAGAATAATCTCCTCCAAGTAATACTGCTCTTTCCTCTATCGCTGGGCTGATCTTAATCAGGTTTTTGTCAGCATAGGGGATTTTTACATATTCTGCATGCCCTCCAGGAAGTTTAGGGGTTCCAAAAAAAAGTTCTTTTCTATCTTCTAGTTTTGAATTGTTTATTACTAAATCATTTATGTCAAATTTATTAACATTTGATCCTATTTCAACAATATTTCCAGCAAACTCTGAACCTGGGATGCAATTATTAGATTTTGTATAGTGGGCAAAAAATCTATCTCTTTCTGATATAGTACTACTAGTTACCATAATTATTGCTTCATGTGATTCACATATTTCAGGTCGTTCAGTACTTGCTATATATACTCTGTTTTTATCAATATGTAGGCTTAGCATTTTATATATTCTCTTTAATTTTTTTTGCCAATTTTTTAGAAAATCCTTTCAGTAATGCTATTTCAGAATCTGGGGCCTGTCTAATCTTTTTTACTGAACCAAAATGTTTCAACAAAAATTTCCTTTTTGCTGCTCCAATACCATCTATAGAATCAAGTATAGATTTATTTGAGTTATTACTTCTCAAATTTCTATGAAAATTGATTGCAAATCTATGAGATTCATCTCTAATTCTCTGTAATAAGAATAGGGGTTTTGATTTTCGATCAATTATTAATGGGTTATCCTGATAAGGAATGAAAATTTCCTCCTCTTTTTTTGCGAGAGATATAATAGGGATATCTCCTAGCCCAAGCTGAAGTAAAGCATGAAATGACTTTGATAGTTGACCTTTGCCGCCGTCAATTATAATTAAGTCTGGTTTTTGTGAAAAACTTGACTCTTTATTACTTGGATCAACTAAGTAATTACATCTTCTTTTTAAAACTTCATACATTGATGCAAAATCATCATTTTTGTCATGTGATTTAATCTTGAATTTTCTATAGTGTGATTTTTTTGGTTTCCCATTCTCAAAAACTACCATGCTACCTACAGTATTAGTACCTTGGATATGAGAAATATCAAAGCACTCAATTCTGTTGGGGGGAGAGATTAGATTTAAGTCTTCCTGTAGCTCAGCGAGTGTTCTTTTTTCTTCACTTACTTTAGCATTATGCTTTATCATATATTGACTATAGCCTTCTTCAGCATTTCTTTTTACTAAATTTAGTATCTTAAGCTTTTTTCCTATCATAGGTTTTATAATTTTTACATTATACTTTTTATTGTTAATTTCATTAAGCCAAACTTCTAGTTTGGCTTTTTTTTGTAGTTTTTCAGGAATTATTATTTCTTTTGGAATATGCGATGATTGGGAATAAAACTGTTCAATAAACTTATAAATTATAGTATCTGTACTTTCCTTTAGTGTTTCTAGCATCATAAAATTTTCACGACCAAGAAGATTTCCATTACGAATAAAAAAAACTTCTATCCATGATTCATTTTTATTCTTAGCTATATTTATTACATCTGTATTCTTGAAATTAACTCCCATTACTTGTTGTTTTTCATAAATATTTTCTATAGATTTTATACGGTCTCTAATCAAAGCTGCTTTTTCATATTTCATATTATTAGAAGCAATTTTCATCTCATTTTTTAATTTTGACATAACTTTTTGAGTATTCCCTGAGAGAAATAAAGATGCTTCATTGATAACCGTTTTATATTCTTTTTGACTTGCATAACCAGTACAAGGAGCAATACACCTTTTGATATGAAACTCTAAACAAGGACGAGGATCTTTTCCAGTGATTTTTTTTGTACATGTTCTATATGGAAAAAGTTTATTAAGTAAATTTAGTGTTTTTCTTACGCTAAATGCTGAAGCAAAAGGCCCAAAGTATTTAGCATTTTTATCAGAAGCTTTTCTTGAAACATATATTTTTGGAAACGGATCATTAAAGTCAACTTTTATATATGGATAATTTTTATCATCCTTAAGTCGAACATTGTATTTAGGCCTGTGTTTTTTTATAAGTGAATTTTCTAATAGAATAGCTTCTTGATCCGTATCAGTAGTGATAAACTCAAAATCTTCGATTTTATTCACAAGTTCTATAGTTTTAGAAGAAAAATTTTTATTTGATCTGAAATATGAACTAATCCTGTCTCTTAAAGAATTTGACTTACCTATATAAATTATTTGTTTTAGTTCATCTGAAAATATATATATCCCAGGACTTTTGGGTAGTATAGATATTCTTGATTCAAGTGTAGATTTATCTTTGATCAAATGATAAAAGAAATTGTTATGAGTGAGATTGCAACAAGCGATGTTAATATTCCAATTTTTCTCAACTCATATGGAAGATATTTTTGATTGATTTCTTCTTTAGTAGATATATTTTTAGATACTTTAGTAATTTTTGAAGAAGAAATGTTAGGTGTTTCATTTTTTACAGGGTCAACAAATTCATTTACTTTATTATCAGCAACTGATTGATTAAATACATTTACCTTTTTTGTTCTATTTTTTCTATTTTTTGTTCTATTTGCCATAATTATATTTTACTAGTTATTTTTATCTTTAACAATACTTATACATAATTTAGAAATATTTTCCTTTGAAAAATGAGAAGAATTAATTACAATGTCAAGTAAATTTTCATTTAGAGGTCTAGAGTTGAAAGCTTGTCTGTAATAATTGTTTTGATTATTATCAGCCTGCTCAATAATTTTTTTTACCTCTGAAAAATTATCAACCTTTTGTTCTTTCATTATTCGATTGATTCTATCTTTTTTATCACATGCAATTCCAATCTTGAGCACATCTTTATGGTTTTTTAATATTTCTGAAGCTCCTCTACCAATAATTACTGAATTACCTACTGAATATATATCTTCAATCACTTCTGATGAAGTTTGTATGAACATTTCTTCATCAAAATTTTCGTTATTTTTATTCATTTTTTGATAGGGCGTACTTAGTATATGTTCAATATCTGGTCCGAAATATGGATCACCGGCCATTCCTGCTGAGGCAGAATTTTTAATTATTCTTTGTATTGCCCTAACAAATTTATTGAGTCCTGAGTGAACATTTTCTTCTTTTTCCATAACATCATCAAGAGGAGTATTTACTTTTTTTGCAATTTCAGCCATTATTATTCTGTCAATATAGTCAAAAGATAATTTTTTCGCAATATCTTTTGCAATTTCTGGGGCTCCAGACCCGAGTTTGCCTTCAATTGTAATCACATTCATAATTTCTCTCTTATTTTCTTGGATGATATTTATTATAAGAATTTTTTACATACTCATTAGAAAGTTGGGTATAAATTTGGGTTGTAGCAATGTTTGCATGGCCTAATAGATCTTGAACATTTTTTAATGAAGCTCCGCCTTGGAGCAAGTGAGTTGCAAAACTATGTCTAATCATATGAGGGCTAATTTTTTTACTTATACCTGCAGTAGAAGCTATATTCTTGATTATTAGCCAAAATGCTTGTCTTGACATTCTTTTTCCTAACCGTGTAATAAAAAGTGCATCTGTTTCAAATTTAGCATATTTCTTTCTATATGTACTTACATAAAGCTCTATATCAGTAATTACTTTTCTATAAACTGGAATATTTCTTTGTTTATCGCCCTTGCCAATAGTAGTAATTATTGAATCACTTGAATATATGTTTGATAAATTTAAGTTAACTAATTCTGATACTCTCATACCTGTGGCGTACATTAGTTCAATCATGGTTGAATCTCTATAACCTTGAAAATTATTATTATTATTTTTTGAGAATTCAATCAAAGAGTCAATTTCTTCAATAGAAATAATATTAGGTATCTTGTTTGATATTTTTGGCTGAGTAAATCCAGAAAATGGATTTGATTGGATATAATTTTCCGATCTAAGGAACTTGAAAAAAGATTTATTAGATGCTATTTTTCTAGATTTTGTTGAATTTTTATATTTTTTAGAATTTAAGATTTCTATATAGTCGTATATGTTATCTTGAGAGACATTTTTTATTTTTTTAATATGAATTTTTTCGAGGAATTTTAAAAAGTCAAGTATGTCATTTTTATAAGCCCCTAATGTATTATTTGAATAGCCTCTCTCAACTGACAGATAGTTGTTAAATATTTCTAATTCTTTTTTCATATAGTTAAAAATTTTTGATAAACTATATTATAAATTTATTATTATGAAATAACTTAGTAGAAGGTTTACCAAATTGTTTGATTTATTATCCATTGAAATACCATTTAATCCTAATCTTGTGGCTGGAAGCTTCATATCAATAAGCTGGCATGGCTTAATGAGTTTTGTTGGAGTAGCAGTTGCAATATGGATGGTAAGTAATGCAGCTAAGAAAGTAAATTTAGATCCTGACATGGTGTATAACACGGCAATATTTGGCATTATAGGTGGAATAATTGGCGCTAGACTTGTTCATGTAATTGATTATTGGGGTGTTTATTATAGCGACCCGACAAAAATATTTGCTATTTGGACTGGTGGTATAGGTTTATGGGGTGGAATACTTGGTGGATGGCTTGGGGGGGCATTATATGCAAAATATTCAGGTGCCTCTGTGGGAAAATTGATGGATATTGCTGCACCAGCTATGTTTGTTGCTCAAACAATTGGAAGAGTAGGGGATGTTATTAATGGTGAGCATTGGTCAAGAGCATTAGATACTTTTTGGGGTTGGTACTTTACTCATCCTGATAGCCCTGCTAGAGTTGGAGCAGAGAGATTTTTTGGTGATCCAGAGAGACCTGTGCATCCTGCGATAGTATATGAAATGATTTGGAATATGATAGGTTTATACGTGATAACTAAATTACGTGGTAAACTTACACCTGATGGTTCCATATGGTGGGTTTATTTGACCTGGTATTCTATTGGAAGGTTCTTTATACAATTCCTAAGACTAGATGATGTTAAATTCCTAGGTTTACAGGAAGCTCATATTATAGCTATTATAGTTTTATCTGTTTCCTTACCATATATCCTAAAGAAAGTAAGAATAAAAGATAAAAAATCAAGATCCTAATTAAGTCAATTCTCATTTTAGACTGGAGCAAACATTTAATGGCTAGATTATTATCAATCTTATATACTCAAAGAATGTCATATTAAAAGTTAGATTATTTAAGTTCAGATAACATTATATTGAGTTTTTATTCTGATTTTTCTATGTCAATTAAATTTAATTGATAATTGACTTTTTCTCTCCAAATATTTGTTTTTAGGGTAAAAACGATATCGACTTGTTCTATTTTTGAAATTTTTTCAGCAAGATTAAAACCTATGGCTTCGATTTTTTTCCCACTTCTATAAAAATTAATTTTAATATGGTTTTTTTTCTTACCTACTTTAATGATTTCATTTGGTAAAAGATTCTTGATGAGAAATACAGGTTCATTATTATCTACTCCAAAAGGTTCAAGCAAATCCGTAAACTTCCATAAAGATGGAGTCAAATCTTCTATATCTATCTGTGCGTCGATCTCTATTTTTTTATTTTCATGTGAGGATAATTTAGATAAAAAAGCATTGTTTTTTAATTTAGATATAAAGTCATCAAATAAATGTTTTTTGATAGTAAACCCAGCAGCTCTTTTATGCCCACCAAAACGTTCAAAAATTTTTGAAAATAGGGATAAACCTGTAAATAAATCATAATTTTCATTAGATCTACACGATGCTTTAATAAAGTCTGAATCAATTTTATATACTATCGCAGGCTTGGATGTAAATTCACAAATTTTTCCAGCTATAGGACCAAGTATACCGAGAGGAAAATCTGATAAATCAACTGCCAAAATTAAATCATTTTTTTGTTTTTCAATTATAGGAAGAGCTAAATCCCATGCTTGCGCACTATAATTTTTCCTCTCTTCATTTTGAAAATCAATCCTATTTGCTAATAGTTTTGCTTCTGTTTCATCATTGGTAACCAAGAGTTGTAAACTTGGTTCAGAGTCTCCTAATCTTCCAGGAGCATTTAACCTTGGTGCAACATAATAAGAAATGAATTCTGTGTTTATTTTTACAGAGTTATTATTTTGTCTAGAAACGATAAATAGTTCTCTTAATCCTGGTAAATTAGTCTTTCCCAGAGCCTTGAGACCTTCAGAAACAATTCTTCTATTTTCTGATTTTAGGGAAACTTGGTCAGAGATAGTACCCAGTGCTGCTAGTGAAGTAAAATAATCTGGAATTTCAATATTTTGATATTTATAAAATTCTTCTGCCAACTTATATGCAACACCTGAACCAGAGTAATCATTCTGAATTTTTTCATTAGAGCTCCCGTGAGGGTTGATTATTGCATATGCATTTGGTTGTTTGCCATCATTTAGGTGGTGGTCTGTAATAATAGTATCTATACCCAATAAATTTGCATATTCGATTTCTTCCAAGGATGTTGAACCAGTGTCAACCGTTATGATTAATTTAACTCCGATATCCTTATAAGCATCAATAAATTTTGCTGTAAGGCCATGTCCATCCTGCTCTCTCTTAGGAATTAGGGGATAAATTTTTCCCGAGAAATTCTCTATAAGTCTTATTATTATTGCTGTTCCTGAAAGTCCATCAACATCAAAGTCTCCAAAAACTCCAATTTTTTCATTATTTTCGAGTGCTTTGTTGATTCTTTCGATTGCAAGATTCATATGGTTAAATTTAGAGTAAATTTTATTTTCATTTATGTTAAGGAACTTTTGAATATCTTCTTGGTTCCGTAAGTCTCTACTCCAGAAAATTTTACTTGCTATGTGATATGGAATATTTAATTTATTTAGGTTTAAATTTACAAAAAAACCTTCTTTGGGATAAGATTTTAGAAGCCATTCGTTCTTCAAAATATACTAAACCTTACCAAAGACTAAACTAGAGTTATGACCTCCAAAGCCTAATGAATTAGTCATAACCTTAGAAACATCGGACTCTATAGATTGATTAGGTACATAGTTCAAGTCACAATCTGGATCTGGATTTTCATAGTTAATCGTTGGGGGTATAACTGAATTATTTATAGTTAAGATACTAATTACAGATTCAATTGCACCTGCTGCACCTAAAAGATGACCAGTCATTGATTTTGTCGAACTAATTGGTATTTTATATGCATGTTCTCCAAATGTGTTTTTAATACTAATAGTCTCAAACTTATCGTTCAGAGGAGTAGAAGTTCCATGAGCATTTACATAATCTATTTCGTTTATATTTGTCTTGCTGGATGCTAGAGCCATTTCCATAGCTCTACTTGCGCCTTCACCTTCAGGGTGTGGTTGTGTTACATGGTGAGCATCACTTGAGGCTCCATAACCCAGTAATTCAGCAATAACGTTTGCATTCCTGTTTGATGCGTGTTCCTCAGATTCAAGTATAACTATTCCAGCGCCTTCTCCAAGTACAAAGCCATCTCTTTCTTTGTCAAATGGTCTAGAGGCAGATTGCGGGTTTTCATTTTTTGTAGATAGCGCCATACAAGAATTAAATCCAGCTATGCCTATTGGGCAGACTGCTGCCTCGGTACCTCCAGCTATAGCAACATCAATAACTCCTCGCCTTATCATTTCATATGCCTCACCAATAGAATCAGCTCCGGTAGCGCATGCAGAAACTGTAGAAAAATTTGGTCCTTTGGCTCCTAGCATCATTGAAACTTGGCCTGAAGCCATATCACCTAGCATCATTGGTACAAGAAAAGGGCTGACTCTTTTAGGTCCTCTGTTAAGTAGCACTTTGTGTTGGTCTGTAATAGTGATAATCCCTCCCACTCCACTACCAATAATTACACCTATTCTCGTCGCATCTTCATTCTGAATATCTAATCCAGAATGATTTATTGCTTCTTTTGAAGCAACACAAGCGAATTGTGAAAATCTGTCTAATCTTTTAGATTCCTTACGTCCTAAAATTTCACTAGGATCAAATTCCTTAACTTCTGCAGCAATTTTAGTTTCATACTCTTCTGGATCGAATGATTTTATATAATCAATTCCTGATTTACCATTAATTAGATTGTTCCATGTTATATCAACTTGATTACCTATTGGAGTGACAAGTCCTAACCCAGTTACCATTACTTTTTTTGACATTAATTTATCTCCATACAAATTTATAATTTGAGTATAACAATTATTAATTTTCAATTCTCTAATAGATTTATACTAATTTAATTCTTTATAATAAAAATTTATAACACTAAACTTTTATATGTATGAAATTTTTAATTGAAACTCACGGATGTAAACTAAATACTGCTGATAGCCAAGCAATTTCAAATCAACTTATAAACAACGGATATCAACTATCTAAATCTTCAGATACCCCAGATTTGTTTATATTGAATTCTTGTACAGTTACACACGTCGCAGATAGAAAAGCTAGGCAAGCTCTAAATAAAGCACGAAGACAATTCCCAAAAGCATTGGTTGTTGCTGCTGGTTGCTATTCTGAAAGATCTTATGAAGACCTAGAACAAATGTCATCTATAGATTTGGTAGTCCCTAATACAAAAAAAAATGAATTGGTATCAATAATTTCATCAGCACTTGGATACGAAGAAGTTAAAACTCTTGAGGAAAATTTAAATTCTAATGAAGATTTATTGCTAGGTAGAACCAGAGCTTCAATAAAAATTCAGGAAGGCTGTGATCAAGTTTGTGCATATTGTATTGTACCTAAGGTTAGAGGAAGAGAAAGGAGTATCACAAAAGAAAAAATTCTTAAAAATATTAATTTTTTTGTGGATAAAGGGTGTCCTGAAATAATTTTAACTGGCACTCAGCTTGGATCATATGGTTTTGATTTAGAAAATACTAATTTGATAGATCTTATTAAATCTATCTTAAATTACACTGATGTGAAAAGGCTAAGAATTTCTTCTATACAGCCGTCAGAATTTTCTGAAGATTTATTATCAATATGGAGTAATGAAGGAAAGCGCAGATTGTGCCAGCATTTTCATATTCCTTTACAAAGCGGAAGCAACCAAATACTAAAATCAATGAGAAGAACTTATACAAAAGAGGAATTTATCGAGTGTGCTGAGATGGTTAAGGTTGAGTTACCGGAGTCTTCAATAACTACAGATATTATATGTGGTTTTCCTGGAGAAGATGATTATAGTCATCAAGAAACAAAGGAAACTATAGAAAAAATAGAGCTCTCAGATGGGCATGTTTTTCCTTATTCTAAAAGAGAAGGCACTTCAGCATTTTTCTTGAAAAATCAACTTGATCCAAAAATAAAGTCACAAAGATCAGCAGAATTAAGGAATATTATCCAAAGAAAATTCATTAAATTCAGAAAATCTAATTACGGTAAGACTAAGTCTGTTCTTTGGGAGGGTAAAAATAGAAATAGTGGATTAACAGATAATTATATAAGAGTAAAAGCAAATCATGATGATGCTAGCAATTATCCTTTCTCATCTATAGAAGATGTTAGATTAGAAAAACTTGAAAATAATGTAGTAATATCGAAGTTAATATAAAAAAGCCGCTTAATAAAAGCAGCTTTTTTATTTATGTGATTATTATATTTAATCTCTAAGAATTAGAAGTCAATTGGTCTTAACTCGATGTTACCCTTCCTTCTCTCCAGATAACCAGCAGATTGATGATATCCATGTGCGAAAATCATTAACCAGCCTTCTTTCTCACATTTTTCCAATAATTCCTTTTTCATCTTTAAGGTCTGATCAGGATATCGATCAAAAGCAGTTATATATGGTAAAGGAATATGATTAGGTGTTGGAATAAGATTAGCTAAATAAATTATTCTCTCACTACCAGTGTTGATAAAAACTATTTGATGCCCATCAGAGTATCCGTGCGTTACTAATGTTTTTACGCCTGGTACAACCTCAACATCTCCATCTAATAACTCAATTAGTCCTTTGTCATTTAAGACTTTAAGGTGTTCAACTCCAGTGCCATATATAGGTTTAGATCTTTCGTTTGGTGAAAAAGCTTCATTCCAGGCTGATCTTTGAATCAGATACTTTGCTTTTGGAAAAGTGGGAATTATTTTACCTTCTCGATCCAATTTTGTTGCTCCTCCACTATGGGAAAAAGCAAGATGAGTAAGAATAACATAATTAATATCGCGGGCGCTAACTCCATTATGCCGTAAATTTCTTATTAATTTTGATGAAGAATGCCCGTAAATCTCTCTTGTGATTTCAGGCTCCTTGTTACCTATTCCTGCATCAACTAAAATGTTTGCTTGAGGAGTTCTTATTAACAAGGAATTTAATCCAAGTCGAACTCTATTTTTTCGGTCTGGCTTAGCATTTTTCTCCCATAGAATTTTTGGTACTGAACCAAACATAGGTCCTCCATCTAAGAGAAAAGTTCCATCGCTAACTAATTTTACAGCCAAGGTATTAGTAGTCATATTACGCCTCCAAAAAGAAAAATTCTTTTTTTTATTTAATAAGCGGACACTTATTAAAAATTTTGGTGGGATTATTTTACCCCTTACACGGTATCGTATGGTTTTTTATAAAACAGCGCAAGGTACTTTAGTACTTTATTTTGTTTAAATTTAGAATTAGTTTTTTATTTGTTCAAAACATCGCTTAATTTTTTAGTTTATTTACGATGCACTTTTTTTTACAATAATTAATCAGATTTATTAAAAAAAAAACTCTATTTATAATTGCAAAAATTTAATTTTAGTGTAGATTTAATGTATATAAATTTTAATTTAGGAGTAATTTTTTGAATATACAGGCCCAA
>CEQP01060946.1_pt1 | contig 11897 bp, 10 predicted proteins | sample 356291 | NCBI WGS metagenome assembly CEQP01 (sample SAMEA2621221, study PRJEB7988) | marine metagenome | isolation source: saline water (ENVO:00002010), including | reverse complement strand
GTTTTCTTGTTTTTCCTGATGTTCTCCTTTTAGTTTTCATACCACCATGTAGTCATTTGCTTCTTTTACTTCTTTTACCACCGGTTGACTTTGTTTTTTTTAATGTACTTTTACTTTTACTTTTACTCCTTCTTATCGGTGGAGGAGGAAGTCTTCTTTTTGTAAGGGATTTCTTTAGATTTTTTAGTCTTTGTGTCCTTCCCATCGCATGGAGTTTCATAGAGATACTTTCAGGTGGTCCTTTCCTTCTCCGTGTAGTCCTTCTTGGTTGCGATCTAGATTTTGATTTTGATTTTGGTAACGCTTCCTGAGGTACGCGAGGAGTTTTTGATCTCTTTTTACTTGTTCTTTGATTTTTTAAGTATTCATCTTTGCAGTAATTACACGATTGAAGGTATCCGTCATCACATTGTAGTTTCTTTGTAAACATTTCCTGTGCATACTTTTCTGCGACTTGTTCAGATACACCCTTACTTTTTAATAAACGCACAAGTTTATCACATTCTTTTCTCATATCTTCTTGGCGTATCAATAATCTTCTTAATTCCATGTTCATTCTTTCTTTTTCTTTTTGTTTCTGTTTCATTATCCTAATACGGTCCTCATTCATACTTTCATTTTGTTCTCTTATCATTGCTTCATAATCTTCTTGTGTTTCGTAACCCGAACCTCCTTTCATTGCTTTGACCATTTCTTTGATTATATCTTTATCTTTCATAAGTTTGATACAATTACCTTCGCAATGTTTATTGTGTTCTTTTATTCTTTGTTCGATTTCCTTTTTATTCAGTCCCATTTGCTTCCCTAATTTACGCATGATAGTTGGAAATGTTTTTTTTACTTTATCACATTCATCGTGACATGATTTCTTAATTTTCTTCGATAAATCATTCTTTTTGTTATTTTTCTGTTTTTTCCCACCACCCTTCTTCTTTTTGTTCTTCTTTTTGTTCTTCTTTTTATCCGTATTATTTAATCCCACAAATGTTGCAACACTAAGGGCCGTCGGTCCTAGTGTAGATGCTAAACAAGGTGTACACGCTATAACAACCATTATATTATAAGTTAGATTTTAAAAACTTTTCTATCCATATATATAATATGGGAAATACACCAAGTCTTGAAGGTGATGATAAAAGTAAATATATTGAAGAACAAAAGAAAATAATTCGAGAACAACAAGAACAAATACAAAGACTAGCAAGTCTTGCTGAAGGTGGTCAAGTAACAGGGGTGACTACAAAACCAAAAATAAACCCTTATCAGGAGTTAAATATAGGACAAAATTATGATGAAAGTTCCTTAAAAAAAGCGTATCTAAAAAGAGCAATGGAAACACACCCGGATCGAGGGGGTTCACAAGAAGCATTTCAAAGAGCGACTGTTTCTTATAAAGCCTTAATGATTAAGTTAAAAAATGAAACAGAATCACATGAACATAATGAATTAAGGGAAAATAGTTCACAATATATGAATGAACAGAATCATGATAATAAACGAAATGTAAAATATACAGACTTATCAAAGAACTTTAATAGTACTGTATTTAATCAGGTTTATGAAGAAACAAAAGTTCAAGATGTATATGATGATGGGTATGGGACATGGATGAAGAAACACGAAGTTAGGGAAGGAGAGGAAATACAAAATAATCCTTCATTGACAGAAGAAAATTTTAATAGTGAATTTTCAAAATTAAAAAAGAAACAAATCAAAAAGAAGGGAGGGAAAATCGTTAAATATCAAACACCCATGGAAGATATTTCTTACAAAAATAAAAGTTCAATTATGACACTCGGACAAGGGAAAGTTGTTGATTTTAGTGGTGAAAGTGGTGGACTAACTTATCGTGATTATAAAGATGCCTACACAAATACATATTTAGTGGATGAAGGAATGGAGGTAGATCCTTCAAGACCAAAAGATTTAAAAGGGGCACAGAAGCAAAGGAAAAACATATCTTATGAAATGAATGAAGAAGAACAACAACTCTATGCACTACAAAAAATAAAAGAAGAGAAAGAAGAAAAGTTACGATTAGAAAGACTAAAAAATTATGAAAGAAAAGCGTTTAATATTTATGATCAAGTTCATCAACGGATGATTGGTCATTAAATATCAGGAGAAGTTTTGTTGAATCCCCGTGAACGTATATAATCCCTTTGTTTTTCCGTTAAGCATAAGCAACCTGTTGAGGTTGTATAGGGTGATTCACCACAACAATTAAATTTCGTTTTATTATTTGCAAACATTGTTAATTTTTGAGGACTATTCTTCTCTCCATCAATAGTTGGACCTGTTAGTACATCTTGAGAACTTCGAACCTGTGTTGGACCATGGACACCAAAGTAAGTTAATAAGTCTTTGTTTGGTAACAATTCTTCTTCGGTTAATTTATCCGATGAAACACACAATCCATCATATGGACCAATACGGAACTTCTTTTGAACAGGTGTTAATTTAACTTCTTTTTTCTCTACAAAGTCTTTTTCATCCGAAGAAGGAGTTGGTTCAGTTGCTCCTGTACCTGTGGGTGTATCTTTATCCGTAGTAACTATAGGACCATCTTTTTGTCTTGCTTTTTCTCTTAATTTTACATACTCTGCAGATACAAAGGGTGTATTTGAAGGTGCCGGCGCCGATGTACAACATTCTTGCTGAGTACATGTAGATGTAGCACATGTTATGGAGGATGGATTTTCATCTAAATCATTGATATGGTTTGAACAGTCGAATGTGGTTGGGCATGTAGTAGTCGTTCCAGAATCAGTCCCGTCGGCAGCGGCAGCAGCGGCAGCGGCGGCAGCGGCAGCGGCGGCAGCGGCAGCAGCGGCAGCGGCAGCGGCGGTATCAGTCCCGGCAGCGGCGGCGGCGGCAGCATCTGCTTCTGCTTGTTCTTGTCTTTGGGATTCTTCTTCAGCGGCAGAAAATTGCTTTGAATTATTACTGACTCCTTCATAAATATCATTATTCATAGAAAAAGAAATTATCCCTGTAATGATTGATAGTAGTATCATTTTTTGATAATCTTCGTCCTTAATATGGAAAAATAGTATGTAGGAGAATAGGACTATTAAAATTAATTTCTTGTAGAAAATAGATATCATAAGTAATATATTTTATAATAGATTTTATTATTCTTATTATTATTATTTAAAACATTTACTATAAAATTATTATTAATGAATCACGTTACGGATAAATGGATTCTATGGTATCATTCCATTAATGATAATCAATGGGGTAAAGAAAGTTATCAAAAAATACATGAAATCAATAATTTATATGATTACCAATATATTCATGATATTTTCAAGCAAGATCATTATCAAAATGGAATGTTTTTTTGTATGAAGGAAGGTATCTTTCCAAATTGGGAAGATCCTGATAATCGTTCTGGTGGATGTTTATCTTTTAAAGTCACATCGATCAAGATTATTGATGAATGGAATACCCTATTACTAAAATGTATTACAAATCAGATACTTAATGAACATAATGAAGAAATAAATGGAATATCTATTTCACCAAAAAAAGAGTTTAATATTGTAAAAATATGGTTTAAAAATAATGATTTTGACTACAAAAAATACTTTGAAAGTGAAAAAGACTCACTGATTTCTTTAGAAAATTCACTTTATAAAAAACATGAATTTTAAGTGTTTGTATTTGGAGCAAGACATAGTTTAATATTTCCTAAGGATGCAACAGCATACTTAATAACTAATGGATAATCGTTTTTAATGTAGAGGTTTATTTGATTGCATAACCCGGTACATTTTGTGAATAGAACAAGGTACTTTAATGAATATACACCTTGGATAGGTAGTTCTTCTGGAGAGACTTGATTGAATTTTAATCCATTATTAGTTTCCCCAAGGGTAGTTTCTTGAGAAGCAAAATCACCCGAACAGTTTAATAGTAATTGTGATCCAATACTTTTAATTTCAATATTTTCTCCAATATTCACCATATCCCTTATAATCTTTTGAAAATCACTCGAAGGCAAAGATAATTCTGTTTCAAATTCGGCGGGTGGAATCTTGATATTATCATCATCAATATCGAGTAAATTTAATTTATAGACCGTTTGTGAATTCTTCTCAGAGTTATGAATTAAAATACCTAATTTATTTTCATTCTCTTTCTCAATAAATAATGTAAGTGTTTCAGCATTGTTCATTGTTTTAATTAATTTGAAGAAATTAAGCATATTTACCCCGACTGTCATCTTTTTAGGACAATGAAAGAATTCGAAATTGTCGCATTCTAACTTCATATGAATCAAAATTGAATGGGTTGAATCCATCGCCATTAATTTCACACCTGTTTCATCAAAAATGAAATTACCTTCTGTTAAAATCTCTTTTAATGCTTCAATAAGAATACGAAAAGCACCTGCTTGTTCAGTTTTAATATTCATGTGATAGTCTTTTAAGTCGTTCATTTTTTTATAAAAGTATTTAGTATATATCTTTAAATATTATATATATATATAATATTGAATGACAAATTGTATGGACTTTGTATGTCCCTCTGAAACTCATTTTAAAAAACTAAGTATAGATGGTACTACTTGTTCATCAGATAATTGTTTAACGGAATGTTGTAATGAATATGAAATATGTGGTCAGTGGACATTTAATGACAATGAATGTAGTAGTGGAGAATTACCTGAACCATCGAGGAGTATACCTAATGAAGGGGAAAGACATAATTTATCCATTGAGAATATTTGTTGTGATGATGTCAAATGTACAGATTATACATGTCCAAACAATTACAAGAAAATTTCTCCAGAACCTGATTTGGTATATAGTTCAGGAATTTATTCACCATTAGAGACTTGTTGTGAAAGAAAGAAATGCCAGGATTGGTTGAATGATGGGAATACTTGTTCAGATTCTCCACAGTACTTGAATCCTGAAAATAGAGATGGTTATAGTGAAAATGAATGTTGTTATCAAACATGTGATGCATGGGGATTATCCCAAGGAAGTAATCCATGTGATGGAGGTATAATTATTGAAGGAAAAATTGGTTGGGGGAGTAATGAGTGTTGTTTACGATCAAGGAATACGTGTTTCCATAAAACATGGGATTGTCCTGAAAAAAAATCATTAAATATCGACAATATCGATCAATTATGTGATTGTGGTGGGGGAAATACAAGTTGTTCTGAATGTTTAGAGAATGATGTAAATATAGAGAAATGTTGCCGAGAAAATAACCTTTGTAGTAGTCTAACATGTCCCGCAAATTACCATTTAAATCCAGAAAAACGCAATGAAAGATGTTTAAAAAGAATGTGTACCCCATTTAATGATTTAGAAACATGTTGCCTCGAAAATGAAACTTGTTCGAGTATGTCATGTGGAACAGGTTATCATTTAAGAGATAGTAATAAGGACAAAATTTGTTTAGGGGCAAAATGTACGATCAAAGATGATCGTCCTTTATGTTGTTCTGAAAACAGTACATGTCATTATATGAATTGTCCGAATGGATACTATAAAAACGAAAAATCAAAAGATAAAAAATGTTATGGAGGATATTGTGATCCTGAAAATCGTTTTAACCTTTTACGCTGTTGTCGAGAATGTAAAGAAGTTGAAAATTCGAAAACGTATACATGTACCACAGAAGATAATAGTATTGCAACATCATGTAATGAGGGTTTCATTCTAAAATATGGATTATGTAAAAGAGAAACAGAAAGTATTGTTGTCTTAATAACCATCGGAAGTGAATATGATGATTTTATTCTTATTGATAACTACTCCACAAAGTTAAAAAATGATCTATGTACAATTATTAAGGAACAAAAGGGTATTCAAACAAGTAAATGTCTTGAAATGGTTCAAATAAATGAAATCAAACAAGGTTCTGTTGTTGCTTCCTTCACTATTGAGACTGAAAAGTATTCAGATGATACCTTTAGTAAAGAAGATATTCAAGAATTATTTAAAAAAGATACATTACTATCAACATTAAACCTTCAAATATCCGAGGATCCAAGAATACAAGCAACAGGGGATGATACCCATGTAAAATGTTCTGAAGGAACATATGAGTATCAATGTCCCTTTTATATGTCAGTTAAAAAAAATGCCCCCAATATCTATGGAGCATCTACCATTCAATGTTGTGACTTAAATTGGGATATTTTAAAATATATTATCCCTTTACTTTTACTTTTACTCTTAATTATCTATGGGGTGTTTAAGTTACGTAAGAAGTGAAGTAATTAACTATAATTTGTAATAAACCGTGGAGCAATACTCATACATTGAAGTTCTTGCATTAATAATTTACAAGAATAAGGTATATTTATCTTTTTAAACTTTTTGTAATTATTACAATTCTTACATTCATACATATTTGTACTAGGGTTTGCGACTGCTTGAAGATTACACTCTACACATACAAAGATATGATATTTATCTGAAACATCCATCATTCTCTCCCGTAGGAAATTAGAAGTACCGTGAGCGATCATACAATCTCGTTCCATCTCTCCAAACCTTAATCCTCCATGGGAAGATCTACCTTCGGCAGGTTGTCTTGTCATGGTTACAATTGGACCACTTGAACGACTATGGATTTTATCACCTGACATATGCTTCAAACGCTGGTAATATGTTGGTCCCATAAATATTTGTGTATGTATTTGTTCACCGGTAAATCCATTGTATAGTATTTCATTTCCATTTTTTTCATGTCCTACTTTTGTTAACATATTTGATATTGTTTCTACACTTACTTTATCAAATGCTGTCCCATTACCAATATTACCTGTTTCACAACATACCTTTCCTAGGACACACTCAATCAATTGTGCAATTGTCATTCGACTCGGGATAGCATGGGGATTAATAATTATATCTGGAATAATACCACTCGATGAGAAAGGCATATCCTCAGGATTATATATCATTCCAATCGTACCCTTTTGTCCATGTCTTGAAGAAAATTTATCTCCTATTTCTGGTTTGCGAAAACTACGAATCCTTGTTTTACATATATTGTAACCATCGCTATTTGTTGTGATAAAATTTTCATCAATAAATCCATTCTCATTCTTCCTTAAACTAATACTATTATCCTTGTAGTTATAGGATGAATTATTTTTAATAGGGACGACCTTACCAATAAGAATATCTTCTTCTGTAACATATGTATTTTTATTAGTAAAACCTTTTTCATTCAATTTTGAATAATTGCATGGTTTAGGAAATAATAACTTGGATTTATCCGGTTTACAGAATTTTTCTTCTTCTCCCGACAATTGATTTTTTCTTTCTTCTTCTTTGTAGGTACGATAAAATGTTGATGCAAATAGTCCTCGATCAATTGATGCTTTATTAAATAAGATTGAATCTTCTTGATTGTATCCGGCATATGTAGCAATAGCCACAATTACATTAATACCATTTGGTAACTTATCAACATTGAGATATTTCATCATTTTCGTTTCAATAAGTGGTTTTTGAGGATAAGATAATACATGACTAAATGTATCATATCGTTTGTTATAACTCGTACAATGGATACCGACTGCTTGTTTCCCCATAGCAGATTGATATGTATTCCTAGGTGCTTGATTATGATGAGGGAAAGGAATACATGACGCCAATGCACCAAGAATTAAAGAAGGGTGAATCTCACAATGTGTATATTTTTTGTTCTTATGAATATCTTCGATAGAGGTTGATATAATTGAATTATTTGATTCATGTGGATCAATATACTCAATACAAAATGTTTCGGGAGAATGTATCGTTGTTGTTAATGCTTCCCATTTATATTTATTCTTAATAATTCTATCTCTCATTTGTTCATTATAGAGTACTTGTTGATCTTGTACAACTAACAAAGGACGAATTGGTCTTCCACCATCGGTAAATATCTTAATATTATAATTCATTATATCCCAATAAATCGATGTATGTACATGAATAAGACCTTCTTTCCTATTTCTTTTCACAGTATCAACTAATTCCTTTGGTTGATCTGTAAAACCAATCCAGTCCCCATTAATGAAAACCTTACATTGACTTAATTTATTAAACGTATAAATGTCAATATCACCAAATTGTTGAATTAATTCCTCAATATAATAAAAGACTGTTTCAGATGTTCGACTAATGGTAACCTCACAGTTCATGGAAAGGTTCTTTACAATCCCAACTGCTTGACCCTCTGGTGTTTCACTCGGGCAAATATACCCCCATGATGTACTGTGTAACTTTCTTGGTGGAATCAATTTACCGGTATTATCTGAAGGTGTCTGTACCCTTCTTAAATGAGAGACCATACTTGGATATGTTAAACGGTTCAGAACTTGTGATACACCCTGTTTACTTGCATTCATTTTCATACCCCAGTTACCGGTTGCCATTGCCCCTTTTAAAATATTCTCAAGATACGAAGATTTAATGATCTTATGAATATTAATTTCATTAATTATATCATTGTAATTCTTATTTAGATTCCATAAACCAGAATTTACTTCTTTTGTAATATAGTTCTTAATATCTTTCGTTATCTTATGAAAACACTGAAAAGTTAAGTTCCCTAATAAATATCCAGTTGTTTCAAATCGTTTATTTAAATGACTATCTCTATCATCCAATGGAACAATACCTAAATATCCCTTCAATAATTTATTTACCATGTATCCAGTGAAAAATATCTTTTTCAGTTTATCATTACTCAGGTGATTTAAATACTCCTTAAGAATAACATCTTTCACATAATTAACCTTTTTCTCTTCGCTTTGAACATAATTGTATGTATTGTTTATATAACGACTCATATAAATAATTGCTTCTTCTTCTGTTCGGACCGTCGAACCCTCTGTAATTGTTGATCCTAACATTTTTAGAAGGATATGGTCGATTTCAGAACCATTATTATCAATAACATAGTAAATAATATCTTTATCCGACCCACATCCGAGGGCACGGAAGAGTATAAATAAAGGGATTTCTTGTTTCATATGTGGTAGACTAATTTTCAGTGTATTATCATACATATCTGACTTGTTTGTTATTTTAATTGAAGACACCTTAGGAATACCATATGCATTTTCATTCAATGATCTTGTTTCACAAATGTGAGAAAATTTAGAACTATTCTTAGGGTTCTTAAACACCTGAATCATATTGTTCGCAACTTTCTCTTGAGAAATAATTACTTTTTCATTCCCATTAATTAAGAAATACCCTCCAAGGTCAAACTTACATTCTTCCTCTTTATTTTTTTCATTGAGGATACAATATTTTGACTTTACCATAATTGGTATTTTACCAATCACTATATTTTGAATTGTCTTACTTTCTAATTCAATGATACTATCATCCTCTTTAATCTTGATTTTAGATACAAAATCAACTATAATCGAAGACAAATAGGTACTATTCCTCTCTCGGGCCATATTAGGTGTCATTAACTTCTCACATCCGTTGTTCTCAATCAATAATGGTTCTCTAATCCTAAGGTTCCGAACCATTAATTCAATTGAATCAATTGAAGAATCTTCTTGAATATGTTCATTAAAATGGATTAGAACAGGGAAGTATTGATTGATAATCTTTGGAATTATTTCATCAACATAATAATTGTATGAATTAATTTGATGATTAATTAAAATATTCTCTTGATCAAAATATTTTTGAATTAATACATCTGTATTAAAAGAAGACATATCTATCACCACTTTTATAAATAAATTTTAAATACATTTCAAATTTAAATAATTAAATATAATTATTTAAATAGATCATTCAAAAGATAATCAAAATGGAGTACTATCAATATGCAATCCTACTATTTATAGCATCGGTTGGAGTAAGTATGGTAAAAGATTATATTGAAGTTATTTATCTTCATAAACAAAAGAAAAATTAATCATCCTGGATACATAGGTCTTTTAATAATTTATGTTTATCTAATTCCTTATTATAAATAAATAATTGTTCCCTCTTAATATTACGTCTCTTTTGGTTCTCCTTAATTTCATTTTTAAGATACGATAGATACTCTTCAAAAATGTGATTTGTTTCCGCAAAATTAATTAAATCACCAAAATATTTAAAATACGCATATTTTTCATTATAATCCTTATCATCCTCAATAAAATTACTATCAAATATGCTAGTATATAATTGATCCATCTGAGTATGGAGAATAATACATTGAAGGATAAATGAATTAACCGTATCTCCTCCCCTTCTTGTAATACTTAATAATAATTTAATGAAAAAAATGGGTTCATCCCTTCTCATCTTATTCTTTTCATAATGGATTTTTACTTCTTCTTGAATTAATTCTTTTGGAAACTTACCTTCAGAAAAAATACCGCCAATCTCTACTAGATTTTTGATAGCCTCCTCTTTACTTTGTGATTTATTCTTAATTATCATATCTAAAAATATGCCATTCATTAATTTTAAATTATCACGAATAATGGTAGGGAGTTCCCAACAGAATCCAAAATCATAAATTACTAATTTGATATCATTTTTATTTCGACGTACCTTCCAGTTTTTTTTATGAAGGTCACTATGTATAAAATTATGAATAGTTTCATTATTTTTATTAAATAATTTTAGCAATGATATTATTTTATAGGAAGTATATTCGGAAATAGAAGATTTATTATATACTTCTCCTTCTTCAAATGACATAATAATAATTTCTTTGGATACTTTGTATAATTCGGGAATAATAATATAATCATTTCCTTCATATATCTTTGAAAACCTTAAAATGTTATTTGCTTCATTAATAAGGTTTGTTTGCATTTGAAAATCACGAATAAATGTACATAAATCTATCGGGAAATAATATTGAATATACCTTCGTAGTGGACGAATATAGTTGATAATATAAAAGAGTATTTTAAAAAAATAAACTTGTGAATGTACATCTGGATGAAGTACTTTCATAGCATACTCTTTTCCTTTTTTATCTTTGATACGATAAACTTGACCTATACTCCCTGAAGCAAATTCTTCAATCTCAGTATATTTGGTTTCGAATGGAATGTTAAATTCTTCCTTAAATGTCCGTTTTGTATACTCGAGTGAATGAAAACCACAATCTTCATACAGTTCTTCAAGTTTGAAAAACCATTCATTGTCTTTATCTCTACTATTGATTTCATATAGATGTTCTATTTTTGGTAATGTCCACTGAACTAATTTTATCAAGAAAGGTCCTGATTTTTTTATTGTATTGACTATAATCTCGGAAATAATATCCGAGGGTCGCATATAATAAATCATGGACCATATTCCTAATTTTAAATAATTCAAAACTATCATTATCTATTAAATGTATATTTTTTTAAGTGATTAAACTTATTTAAGTTTAAAAAAGATTATAATAATAATAATTATTATTACTAATGAGCAAACCAAGTAAATTAATACAAGATTTAATCTTATTCTATGTACAAGAGAATTACAATCATTATTTAAAAAAAAATAAAATAAACAAAATACCTGAAGAAGAGATTCGAGGTGTTGTTGAAAAAATATATAGTCATAAGAAAGACCATTTGAAAGAATTTCTTAAAACATCTCTAAAAGATATAATGGGAGACGATTATATCGGGGATCTGGCACTTTTGAATATATGCAATGAAATATTTGAAGACGAAACACTGTGTGTTAACCGTCTTATTCTTGAAATTAAGAATTATCAAAATGACAATTAATTATATTCTATTATTATATAGATGAAGTCGCCTATTAGCGATCAAATGAATGGTGGAGATATTCGAGTCAAAAGAAAGAAAACATCGAGATCCCCTCTCTCTAAAAAATATCTACGTTTCTTAAATAATGAAAATATTAATTTAGAACATTCGAAGAGTAAACCCATGGATG
>CEQP01032066.1_pt1 | contig 11901 bp, 15 predicted proteins | sample 356291 | NCBI WGS metagenome assembly CEQP01 (sample SAMEA2621221, study PRJEB7988) | marine metagenome | isolation source: saline water (ENVO:00002010), including | reverse complement strand
GGAGATATAGGTCTATCAATTTTTAACTTATATAATCGATTAAATGTATGGTATTATGAATATCAATTTGATTATGTTCCTTATAAGAGACAAATAAAAAAATATTTAGGAATAGTACCTAATATCTCATTTAAATTGAGTTTTTAGAAATGAAAAGATTTTATATAATTCTTATTTTACTATTATATTCTTGTGATATTGAATCACCTATAGAAGATAACTTTGTAGTCGAAGCTTTTTTATTTCAAGGTGAAAAAGTAGATGACATCAAAATTAAAAAAGCGGAACTTTGGAATTCTCTCGATAGTCTTGATACCTATATTTCAGATGCTGAAATTAAATTATTTGCAAATGGTCAAGAGTATAATCTAAATTATAATTTGTCTGATGAAAACTATTTCACAAATGAAAATATTGATATCATTTCTGGTAACACATACGGATTACAAGTTAAAGTAGGAGATAGGGTAGCAACCTCTGAGACTCAGGTTCCTACAAGTCCTCTAGGACTTAGTATCTCTGAAAATAAAATTGTGGTTCCACCTTTAGTCTTATCGCCAGCATTACCTAATATACTTAGAGGTTTATTTGATAATGCTAGAACTGATATATCATGGGATAATTCAACTGGTGAATACCATTACCTTACAATTAAATATGCGGGAATTGAAGAAGATCCAATTTTTACAGATGAATTTCCAGGTCAAATAGGTAATTTCTTTTCTAATTTTTCGATTCAATCTGAACCGACTATTGAAAATAATTATAATGTTATTTGTATGAGTTTACAGAATTATGGGAAGTATATGGTAACACTATATAAAATAAATCAGGATTACGTAAGTTTATTTGAGACTGCGGTACAAGATGGAACTGAACTTAACGAACCACCATCAAATATCATTAATGCTTTTGGTATATTTACAGCTTTTGCAAGTGACACCGTCTCATTTGAAATTGTTAGAGAATAGCTATTTTCTTATCCAGTAAGCCACCCAAATTAAAATTCCCTGAATAGGTAGTCTCCAAGCAGCAATCTCTTGTGATGCTCCAAGTGCTTCTTGTGCTTCTTTGCTTTGATATAAGAAAATATTCGCAGGAAAAACTGCAATAAGTAATAGTATAAGTCCAATTGATCCCCAGTATCTGTATTTTGGAATTAGTATCATTGATCCAAATAGAATTTCAAATACACCACTTATGTATACTAATTCTAAATGATAAGGGAGATAAGGTGGAACAATTGGTAAAAAAAAATCGGGCTCAATAAAATGTTTAATACCTACTATAACATAAAAAATTGATGATATTATTATTAAAATATACTTGGCTATTATAACTTTCATTACGTATATGTACGAGATATGAGCAAAGTATTATTCATTTTTTTAATATTTTTTAGTTTTAACTGTTTCTCACAAGACGCAACAACTATTTTAAAAACATCAGAAGAAAAACTTAGAGGAATAAAGTCTTCTTATGTAGAAATGGCTATAACCATAGTTAGGCCTAAGTGGAAGAAAGAGATGACATTGAAAGGCTGGTCAATTGGAGAGGAATATTTTTCTTCGGTAGTAATGACTCCTGTCAAAGAAAAAGGAACAGTTTTTTTAAAAAGAGAAAATGAAGTATGGAATTATATTCCTTCTATAGAAAGAACAATAAAATTACCGCCTTCAATGATGATGCAGAATTGGATGGGAACCGATTTTACCAATGATGACCTCGTTCAAAGATCATCTATCTCAGATGACTATACTAATTCTATAATTAAAGAAGAAACTATTGATGGGTATGAGTGTTGGGTTATACAACTTATTCCTAATGAAGATGCTCCTGTAGTATGGGGAAAGCTTATCATGTGGATTGATAAAACTCACTATATGCAATTAAAAACAGAGTTTTATGATGAATATGAAGATATGGTAAGTGTGATGACTTCCAATCAAATTAAAGATTTTGCGGGTAAAAAACTTCCCTCAACCATTGAATATGTTCCGCTAGACAAAGAAGGTAATAAAACAATTATTGAGAGGTTAGTGTGGCAGTTTGATATAGATATTAATCAGAGATACTTTCTTCCAAGTTACATGAAAAACTTACGATGATTTTAAAAATTGCTTGGCGAAATATTTATAGAAATAAAAAAAGAAGTTTAATAACTATTACTTCAGTATTTGCTGCTCTTTTTTTAATTATTTTAATGCGAGCTCTACAGTTTGGGTTTTATGATAAACTCATTGAAACTGTGGTAGAATCTTATGCTGGATATGTTGAAATTCATGCAGATGGTTTTTGGGATAATCAAAGTCTAGATAATTCAATGCAGGTTGATCAAGCTTTAATAAGTGATATAAAATCAGTTGATGGTGTTGAAAATATAGTTCAAAGACTTCAAACATTTTCTCTTATATCAATGGGAGATAAAACAAAGGGAGGTGTAATTAATGGTGTGAATTTAGATGAAGAACAAAAAATTACTGATTGGAATAAGAAAATGGTATCTGGTTCTTTTGATTTAGATAAAAATGAGATAATAATAGGGAAAGGAATTGCTGAATTTTTTAGGGTAAGTGAAAATGATACACTTATTTTATATGGTCAGGGATATAGGGGGATGATGGCCGCGGGTAAATATCCTGTTAAAGGGATAATTGATTTAAAAAATCCTGATTTAAATAAATTAGGTGTTTTTATGACGATGGAAACTGCTAGAGACTATGTTTCTTCTGATGAAGTTTCAACACATATTATTATCGATAAAGAAAAGTATTATAAAGAAGAAAAAATAGTTGAAGATTTAAATAATGTTCTTTCAGAGGATTATGAAATTATGACATGGAAACAAACTTTGCCAGAAATTGAACAAACAATCACTGCTGATAGTGCTGGTGGTTTAATTATGGCGTTTATTTTATATGTAATAGTAGTTTTTGGAATGTTTGGAACAGTTTTAATGATGACTGAGGAAAGGAAATATGAATTTGGAGTATTGATTTCAATAGGAATGAGTAGGCTTAGGTTATTTGGAATTATACTATGTGAAACAATTATTTTATCAATGATTGGTGTTTTACTTGCCATTATCGTTACTTATCCAATTTGCTATTATTATAATTTGAATCCAATAGATATGGCTATTTTGATGGGTGATGGAGCTGATCAAATGATTGAAGAAATGGGATTTTCACCAATTGCTCCCATGTCTATTGCATGGGATATCCCTCTTTCTCATGGATTAATCATATTTATTTTTTCATTACTCATATCAATTTATCCTGCATTTAAAATTTTAAAGTTAAACCCTGTAAAATCTATGAAAGTATGAATTTATTTTCTTTAATAAAGATTGCATGGAGGAATATATGGCGAAATAAACTTAGGAGTTTAGTAGTTATAATTTCTATTATTTTTGGATTACTCGGTGGCATAATCATGATAGCAATGAGTTATGGCCTTAATGAAGAGAGGATGAATAATGCTGTAGATACTTACCTCTCACATATTCAAATTCATAATAATTCATTTTCAGAGGATTATAATATAAAGCATACAATTGATAATCTTAATCTCATTGAAGAAGCCCTAAATAATGATGAAAGGGTAATTTCTTATACGAAGAGAATTGTTCTTAATGGTATGTTGTCAAATTCTAATGGCTCATATGGTATTCAAGTAAAAGGAGTAGACCCAGATACTGAAATCAAAGTAACAAATACATATGATAAAATTATAGATGGAGAGTATTTTAAATCTAAAAGAGATAATACAATTTTAGTTGGAAAAAAATTAGCTGATAGACTTAACCTTAAACTAAAATCTAAAGTTGTTATTACATTTCAAGATGAAAACTACGAATTAACATCTCTTTTATTTAGAGTAGAAGGGATATTTAGATCTGGAAATTCTAGGTATGATGAGACCAATGTTTTTGTTAAAAACATAAGTATTATTAAAAATTTACCTCGATTTAGTGGTTATCATGAAATACCAATACTCTTAAATGATATAAACTTAAGAGGAGAGGTTAAAAAGGATTTGATACCCATAAGTACAAATAATATAGTTGAGGGTTGGGACGATATATCAAAAGAATTAGCATATGCAAATGAGATGCTTGCTGCTGTATTATATATTTTCATGATGATAATATTATCAGGTTTATCCTTTGGTGTAATAAATACTATGTTGATGGCAATTTTAGAAAGAAAAAAAGAAATTGGTATGCTTATGTCTATAGGTATGGACAGATATAAAATATTTCTTATGATATCTATGGAGACTATCTTTTTATCTATGATTGCTTTACCTTTTGGTTTGATATTATCTTATGTAATTGTAGAATATTATTCTGTAGTTGGAATTGACTTAAGTATAGTTGAAGCAGGTCTTGAAAATTTTGGGGTAGGGACGAGACTCTATTTTAAAGTACCTAACGAGGAGTATTTTATTGTTTCGTTTATGGTATTAATTATTTCAATTGTATCTTCTATTTTCCCTTCCATAAGAGCATTAAAAATTAATCCTGTAGAAGCAACTAAAACTATTTAAATTTAATTTATGATTGAGACTAAAAAACTATCGAAAATTTATAATCCAGGAAAATTTGAGGTAAAAGCTGTAAATAATGTAAGTGCATTTTTTAGTGAAGGTGAATTTACATCAGTAGTTGGACCTTCAGGGTCGGGTAAAACTACATTTTTGAATTGTGTAGGGGGTTTAGATACACCCACTTCTGGAAATGTATTTATTTCTAAAGAAAATATTACTCAGCTTTCAGGATCTGATATAATTAAATATAGGCTAAAAAATATTGGATTTGTTTTTCAAGCTTATAACCTAATTCCTGTTCTATCGGCAAGAGAAAATATAGAAATGATTATGCTTCTTCAAGGTATTGATGAGAAGAAAAGAAAAGCAAGAACAGATGAATTATTAAATCAAGTTGGTCTTTATGAGATGAGAGACAGAAGACCATCGCAACTTTCTGGTGGTCAACAGCAAAGGGTAGCTGTTGCCAGAGCTCTTGCTTCAAAACCAAAATTTATTCTTGCAGATGAACCGACTGCAAATCTTGACACATCCTCAACTTCTAATTTATTAGATATTATGAGTAGGTTAAATGAGAATGAAAAGATTACTTTTATTTTCTCTACTCATGACCAAAGAGTTATAGATAGAGCAAGAAGAGTTTTAACCTTAGAAGATGGAAAGATTGTTAATGATATCAAAAAGTAAAATTTTTTCTATTGCTTTTTTATTTATAATATCTATTGAAGGAGTATCTCAAAAATTAAATCCAAGTTTTAGCTTAAATGGATATGTTAAATATTTACCTGCTTACATGGATTATAGTTTTTTTGAATCAGAAAATAATCATTTAATTCACAATAGAATTAATTTTAGAGGATACTTTGGAGATAATTTATCTGTTGGTTTAGAATTAAGAAATAGAGTTTTTTTTAATGATATTCCTTCTATTCAAGGTGATGATGGATTAGTAAATATGTCCTATTTTATAGTTAGAGAAGATAATTTTGTTTTTAATTCTATGATAGATAGGTTATGGTTAAAATATCAAAAAGATAAAATTGAAATAAGTATAGGTAGACAAAGAGTTAATTGGGGAGTAAATACGATATGGAATAATAATGATTTATTTAATGCATATAATTTTATAGATTTTGATTACATCGAAAGGCCAGGTTCGGATGTTGTGAGATTTATATATACAGGAGATAATCTTTCAAGTTTTGAATTAGTCTATATGCCCAATGAAAGGAAGGGTTATGCTTTAGCTGGCCTATATAAACTAAACTCCTTCGGTTATGATTTTCAATTACTAGCAGCAAATTATTTTAATGATATTGTTTTAGGAGGAGGATGGGCAGGAAATATCAAAAATGCTGGATTTAAAGGAGAGTTATCTTATTTTTTTGATAAAGAAAATATTGAAAATTCATTAAGTTTTTCTTCATCTCTTGATTATTCTACAAAAAATGGTTTTTATTTTCTAGGATCCTATTTATATAATTCAAATGGAATGAATGAATCAAATTTTCTGAGTTTAATAAATATAAATGCTAATGTTTTATCACCTAAAAATTTGATGCCTTCTAAACATTCTTATTTACTTCAAGTTAATAAACCAATTTCCCCACCATTAAATGTGTCTCTAAATCTATTGTATGGAAAAGGTATAAAGTTATTGTATGTTTCACCTAGCCTATCATATGATATAAGTTCTAATCTAGATGCTGGCGTAATTGTTCAATATTTTTATTTAGATAATTTTGGAGATTTTAAAAATTTATTAAAAGGTTATTATTTACAAATTAAGTATAGCTTTTAAGACACATTTTTTAATTTCCACATTTCAAAATCATCTTTATTAATCATGTATCCCCAATGAAGGAGTGATTGTCTAACTGCAAGGGAAAATGTTATATCATCAATTGTCGTGGATCTCTTTTGTATTTTTGAATATATATAATTTCTCCATCTACCTTTTTCACCACAAAAATTATTCCATCTCTGTATCTGTCTTTGATCATCATCTGATCTTCTTCCAAGAAAGTATCTGCAATACCATTGAAACCAACCCCTTGGATCTTGGTTATTTATCCAACCTTTATCTTCCCATTCTTCTTGGCTCAGGCCAGACTTTATGTTAAAATAATTTACTTTTTTATTGTATTTAGCAGACTTGTATTGTGATTCTTCTAATCCCTTAAACCAATCTTCAGGAAATTCATTACTACTTATATCAATTTTTCCATTACAATCATTAAAATAGATTCCACCAAAAGAACCAAGTTGTATTATTTCTTTGGGAGTAAGATTTGGGGAAAAATCCATTAATCTAACTTTTCAAGTTCTGTAAGAATTTTATTTGCTTCTGCTAATTTAGCATCACTATCTTTTCTACTAATATTTGATAGTTCGTACGATTGCTTTAACAGTTTATTGTATTTGCTTAAAAGTTTTTCTTTTTTTGATTTAAATAATCCAAACATATCTCATCTTACGATGGAATTATATATTGGTTTTTAGTTTATAGAGTTTTTAATTATTGGATTAGTTTCATCAAAATATATAATTTCACAATTACAATCAATTTTTAGATATTTTTCAGTAATGTTATTTACGTTGTAATCAAAATATGTAATAAAATAAGTTCTATCCTCAAGATAAATTAAACCATCTCCTGGTAAGTTGTTTCCTTCACTAGTAATTTTTTCAGTAATAAAAGAATCACAACTTCTTGGATTTGGCACAGCGCAAATTTCTTTATCATTTTTACTGGAACTACAACTTATAACTCCAAAAATGAGTATAGCTAATATATATTTCTTATAAATTATGTTTGACAAAAATTTTTTATTCATACTTTTAGTCGTTTGGGGTATTCCAAGTACATATTTTAGAAGCAAATTTAGAAAAATTGTTTATAAAACAGATGATTGGAAAATTAATATTAAACCTATATTTAAAAAGGAAATAATTGCTCTCTTTTCAAATCTTTATCCTAAGAATAATGAATATCTTAAAACCAGAGATCAATATCGAGCATATCTTCTAGTTTATTTATTAATTTTTATTTTTTATATATCACAATGAAATATTATCTATTAATACAATTACTATCAAATAGTTATTTGTGCTCTGTTATTTTAATAACCCAGTTCATAACTTATCCCAGCTTTTATAATATCGATAAGGAAACATTTATTTACCATCATAAAAAATACGTGGATAGTATTTCATTAATTGTTGCTCCTATAATGCTAGTTGAGCTTTTCTCTTTAATAATGATTGTTTATTTGACTAATGATTTCACATACATTAAATGTCTAATTTTTCTATTATGTATATGGCTAATTACATTTATTATCATTGTTCCTTTACATAATAAACTTTCTAAAAGACTAGATCATATTGAAATAAAAAGGTTAATCAATTATAATTGGATTAGAACCTTCTTGTGGTTATCAAAACTTATAGTAATCATTTTTGTTTCTTATGAAAAATTTTAGTGATTCTGATATTGATAGAATTATTCAAATGTGTTGGGAGGATAGAACTCCTTTTGATGCTATAAAAAATCAGTTTGAGATATCTGAAAAAGAAATTATTTCAATAATGCGAAATAATTTAAAAGAAAAATCATTTTTAAACTGGAGGAAAAGAGTTGATAATAGAAAAACAAAACATCAACTATTAAGTTCATCCCAGAAAAATAGATTTAAATCAAAATCTCAGAGGCAAATATCATTTAATAGGTCAAAGTAAGCTTATGTTATTTACCTGAATTAAATAATTATTTAACTTTCATTATCTTCGTACTCTATTAAAAAAAAAAATATGAAAAAGATATTATCAATTATATTATTTGTATCCATCAATACAACTGTCTTATCTCAAAATGTTGATTTTATTGAATATGATTTAGATAATGGGTTGCATGTAATTTTACATCAAGACAAATCTGTTCCATTAGCAGTAACATCAGTAATGTATCACGTAGGATCAAAAGATGATAGTCCTGAAAGAACTGGTTTTGCTCATTTCTTTGAGCATCTTCTTTTTGAGGGAACTGAAAATATTGAAAGAGGCCAGTTTATGAAGATTGTTGAAAGTAATGGGGGATCTTTAAATGCTTATACTTCTAATGATGAAACATATTATTTTGAATTTTTCCCTTCTAACAAGTTAGAACTTGGTCTTTGGCTTGAATCTGAGAGGATGCTTCATCCTGTAATTGACAAGATAGGAGTTGAAACACAGAATGAGGTAGTTAAAGAGGAGAAGAGGTCGAATTATGATAATAGACCATATGGACAATTATTACCTCAAATAACTTCAAGTTTATTTAAAAAGCATCCTTATAAATGGTTGCCGATTGGATCAATGGAACATCTTGATGCTGCTACTCTAGAAGAGTTTATAGCATATAATAAAAAGTTCTATGTTCCAAATAATGCTGTTTTGGTTGTTGCTGGTAATTTTGAAATTGAAGATGTAAAGAAAAAAATTGAGGGATATTTTGGTCCTATTCCTAGAGGAGAAGAAGTACCAAGGATTAATATAAAAGAAGATCCAATTACTGCTGAAATTAGAAAAGATTTTTATGATCCAAATATTCAATTACCAATGGGATTAGTATGTTATAGAATTCCTTCATTCAAGGATAGAGACTCCTATGTACTTGATATGATATCGTCAATTCTAAGTGGAGGAAAAAGTTCTAGGCTTTATAAAAAAATGGTTGACACTAAAAAAGTTTCTGTAGAGGTTCAAGCTGTTAATTTATCATTTGAGGATTATGGGATTTATGTTATTTTATCTTTACCTGTAGGTGAAAATACTCTACAAACATTATATGATAATATTGATGAAGAAATAGAAAAACTTAAAGGTGAATTAATATCAGATAGAGAGTATGAAAAATTACAAAATGAATTTGAGAATAGTTTTATAAGTACTAATGCAAGTATGTCTGGAATTGCAAATTCTCTAGCTTCTTATTACTTACTTCATGGTAATGTCAACTTAATTAATGAGAGATTAGATATTTATAAATCAATTACTAAAGAAGAAATACGAAATGTTGCGAATAAATATCTGAATAAAGATTCTAGAGCGATAATTGATTATTTACCAGAAAGTTCTAAACAATAATTATATGAAATATATAAAAATTTTATCTCTAATTTTTTTAACTGTAAATATTACATTTTCACAGATAGATAGATCACAGCCTCCAAAGGCTGGTCCTGCACCTTCAATTAACCTTGGAAATCCTAAATCTTTTATAATGGATAATGGATTAAAAGTAATTGTTGTTGAAAATAATAAATTACCTAGGGCTTTTGCAAATCTTGATATTGATAATTATCCTGATTTTGAGGGTGATATAAAAGGTGTTTCTAGTCTACTAGGAGCAATGATGGGAAATGGAACAAAAAATCAATCAAAGGATAGTTATAATGAAGAAGTTGATTATATGGGAGCAACCCTTTTTCTTTCTGCAAGTGGAGGATATGTTTCTTCATTAAAAAGATATTTTCCAAGAGTTTTAGAAATGATGGCTGATGGATTAATTAATCCTTTACTTACAAAAGATGATTTTCAAAAAGAAAAAAATGTTGCACTTGAAGGTATTAAGTCAATAGAGAAAGATGTTCAAACTATTGCTAATAGGGTACATGGTAAGTTAAGATATGGAAGTAACCATCCATATGGAGAGTTTGAAACTATTGAAACATTAAATAATATTTCACTTAAAGATGTACAGAATTATTATAAAAAATATGCTATTCCGAATAACTCCTTCCTTACAATTGTTGGAGATGTAAATTTTGATGAAATAAAACCACTAATTGAGTCTTTATTTGGAAAATGGAAAATGGGGAAAGATTTAAAGTATCAACTTCCTGCTGCTAATAATTTAGATAAAATAGAAATTAATTTTGTTGACATGCCTAATGCGGTTCAGTCTGAGATATATGTAGGAAACCTTATGGATATTTCAATGACTAACCCCGACTACTTTGCATTGAAATTAGGTAACCAAATTTTAGGAGGAAGCTCAACCGCAAGGTTATTTATGAATTTAAGAGAAGATAAAGGATTTACTTATGGCTCTTATTCTTCAGCTTCAACTAGTAGATATAAAGGTTCATTCACAGCAACTGCAAGTGTACGGAATGAAGTTACAGATAGTGCAATTACCGAAATAGTTAATGAGATAAAACTTATTACTTTAAATGGTGTTTCTGAAGAAGAATTAAATGCTGCTAAAGAAAAATACGTTGGAAGTTTCATTATGTCAACTGAGCAACCATCAACTATAGCAAATTTTGCAACTAATATTGATAAGTTTAATCTATCTGAAGATTTCTATGAAAAATATTTAGATAATTTTCAAAGTGTTACTGTTGATGATGTCAAGAGAGTGCTAAAAAAATATGTTTTAAATGAAAATCTTAGAATCATGGTTGTTGGTAAAGGGCAAGATATACTTACTTCTTTAGAAAAAATGCCATATGAAATAATGTATTTTGACAAGTATGGTAATCAATCTGATAAACCAGACTTCTCTACTCCAACAGGAATTTCAGTAGAGTCAGTATTAAATAAATATATTGATGCAATTGGTGGAATTGATAAAGTTAAAGAAGTTAATGCTGTTAGCATGTTGGCTGAGGCAGAAGTTCAAGGAATGAAACTCCAAATGGTAAGTATTCAAGCAAAACCAAATAAGATGGTTCAGATGATGATGATGATGGGAAATACAATGATGAAAATGGTATTTGATGGAGAGAAAGGTTCTGTTTCTCAACAAGGAATTAATAATCCATTGCCTGAAAGTGAAGTTGAAAAACTTATTCAAGCAACATTACCATTTGAGGAGTTAGGGTGGTTAAATGATGATAATGTTACATTTAGTTCTGTTGATGAAGAGGATGGTAAAACCCTTCATGTATTAGAAGTATCAAAAAATTCTTTTGTTGCATATGATGCCGAAACAGGATTGAAATATAAGCAAACTGATATGGCTACAATGCCAGATGGTTCAAAGATGCCACAGTCAACTTATTTTGAAGATTATAGAGAAGTAAACGGTGTATTATTTCCATATCTAGTTAAAACACCTATAGGACCTCAAAGTCTTGATTTTAATGTTATAAATATATCTATCAATCCTCAAGTTTCAGATTCTGACTTCATTATTGAAGATTAGGTATGATTGATTATTCTATTTTTTTATCTGATTTAGGTATAAAAGATGTTAATGATGGGACAAGTTCAGGCAGTAAATGGATAGCGTCAAAAGGAAATTGTAAAGAAGTTTTCTCACCCGTTGATGGAAAAAAGATTGCTTCAGTTATAGAAACG
>CEQP01019833.1_pt1 | contig 11906 bp, 10 predicted proteins | sample 356291 | NCBI WGS metagenome assembly CEQP01 (sample SAMEA2621221, study PRJEB7988) | marine metagenome | isolation source: saline water (ENVO:00002010), including | reverse complement strand
GACCCCCTCATTTCCGAAAAGTCCGGAAAGCATCCTACTTCCAGCGAATCAGCCTCGGTCTTGAGCCCATGCCAGAGTTGCACGCACTGCTCGGTCCCACCCCACCATCGCGTCCTGTCTGTCAGCGGCATGGTGACCCGGTTCAAAGTGGCTGGCTTCCCCTTGGGCCTGAACGAAGTCCTCGGCAGTCGACCAGACACCAGCCTTCAGGCCTGCTAGGCCCGCAGCACCGAGTGCCGTCGTCTCGACTATCGGGGCACGCCTTACGGGAACACTCGCTACATCCGCCTGAAACTGCATTAGCCATTCGTTCAGCGATGCACCTCCATCCACTCTTAGCTCTTCAACGTCCAACTTAGCATCGACCTCCATACCCCTAAGCACCTCAGTGGTCCCATACGCCATAGCTTCCAGTGCTGCCCTCACAATGTGGGAAGAGGATGTCCCCCGAGTCAGCCCGAATAACGTCCCTCGCGCATCTGGCTCCCAGTGAGGTGCCCCGAGGCCCACAAACCCCGGAACTAAATAGACACCCCCGTTGTCCTGTAATCCCATCGCAATCTGCTCAGACTCCCCCGCAGTTGTGATCACACCGAGCTCGTCACGTAACCACTGAATTGCCGCTCCGGCGATGAAGACTGAACCCTCGAGAGCGTAGGCTAAGCCACCCGAGGCATCACATGCCGCCGTAGTTAGAAGTCCATGCTTAGATCGAACGGGCGTATCTCCCGTGTGAAGAAGAAGGAAAGCTCCTGTGCCGTAGGTATTCTTGGCAAACCCGGCAGTCCAACAACCTTGACCAAAGAGAGCAGCTTGCTGATCGCCAGCCACACCTTGGATAGGAACCTCGATACCGAGATGGTCTGCCACACTCATACCGAACTCCCCCGAACTGGCTCGAACCTCGGGAAGAAGACCGGCCGGCACACCCAGCAAATCAAGAGCCCAGTGATCCCACGATGAGTCATGGAGATTGAACAACAGCGTACGCGAAGCATTTGTTGGGTCAGTAAGATGTGAGCCACCACTCGTGAGCTTCGCGATCAACCATGAATCCACGGTGCCTGCGGCAAGGAGCCCCTCTTCCGCTTTTCGACGGATTTCTGGGTCCGACTCCAACAACCACGAGATCTTCGTACCAGAGAAATAAGGATCAAGCACAAGCCCTGTTCTGCGGCCGACTTCCTCCTCGTGACCTGCTTCCTTAAGGGAGCGGCACATCGGCGCGGTTCTCCGATCCTGCCACACTATCGCACGATGAACAGGCTCGATGGTTTCCCTATCCCACAAAACAACGGTTTCGCGTTGATTCGCGATTCCGATCGAGCAGACTTTGGCTCCCGACGCATCGGCAACTGCATCACGAGCGACTCTTAGTGTTACCTCCCAGATCTCGTTGGCATCATGCTCGACCCAGCCAGGCCTAGGGAAGTACTGTTTAAATTCGGAGTAACCACGTCCAAGGACACGGCCGTCTGCATCTATGACAAGGCAAGTCGTCCCCGTGGTCCCTTGGTCGATTGCCAGAACTGCTGGAACAGTCATGGGCTCAGTCTGAGATTTTTGGCGCGATTACGCCGAAGTCGTAACGGAACCCGATCGCCTCAAGCAGATCGACGAAGGACGCTACAGGAAAACCAATGACTGCATAATAGTCACCATCTACAGACTCCACCAACGAGGCCCCTAGGCCCTGAATTCCATATCCGCCCGCCTTGTCCATTGGTTCGCCCGTCGCTACGTAGGCTGCTGACGTGTTCCGATCGTACGTTCTCATACGCACAGTCGCGGTTGACACTGTACTGATGATCCCATGTGGACCTGCGACTGCAATACCGCTTAGCACCTCGTGTCGGCTACCAGACAGGTCGCTAAGCATATCAATAGCTGCTGCCTCATCTTTAGGCTTTCCGAGAATCGCATCTTTGTGAACAACGATCGTGTCCCCACCGACGACCAGAGCCTCTCTCTCTCTCTCGGCGATGAGACCGGCCTTGGCTCTTGCCAAGCGTTCCACATACTCTGCTGGTCTTTCCTGCTGCAGGAGAGACTCGTCCACATCGGCAGGCAATACCTCTGGCTCAAGCCCCAGCTGTCTTAGTATATCCGCTCTTCGGGGCGACTGAGAAGCGAGGATCAATCGTAAAGCATCAGATGAATCGGTCATCGCTCCAACACCAGTGTAACCGGGCCATCATTAATAAGATCTACCTCCATGTCGGCTCCAAACTGACCCGTCTCGACCAATCCAAGGCACCGGGAGCGCAACTCTTCTACGAAGCGCTCATAAAGAGACCGAGCTGTCTCTGGATCAGCAGCTTGGACGAAGCTGGGTCGGCGTCCCTTCCTCGCATCCCCATATAGAGTGAACTGACTGACTACAAGAAGGTCTCCTCTGATATCGGTCAAAGAACGGTTCATCTTGCCTTCGTCGTCTGGAAATACACGCAGACCGACAATCTTGTCGGCCATCCATGACGTAACAGCCGCGTCATCACCGTCTGTGAACCCAACAAGAAGAAGGTGACCACGTTTAGCCCGTCCCACGACCTGACTCTCGACGCGGACCTCAGCCCTACGGATACGCTGAAGGATCACTCTCATTGAACGTCAGTGATACGCACCAGCTCACTCCACTGTGACGGACTTAGCCAGATTCCTTGGCTGGTCGACGTCCGCGCCACGCATTACCGCGATGTGGTAGGCTAATAGCTGCAAGGGAATCGTTGTGAGCACTGGCAGGAGGTGCGGTAAGGTATGTGGCACCTTGATCATGTGATCGACCTTGCCCTGAAGCTCGGGCGCGTCATCCGAGACAACGGCGATAATCTTACCTGATCGCGCTTTCACCTCTTCGATATTGGAGACGACCTTGGAATAAATTGGATCCCTGGGAGCAAGCACAACTACGGGCATATCTTCATCGATGAGAGCTATCGGTCCGTGCTTCATCTCCGCTGCCGGATAACCTTCCGCGTGGATATAACTGACTTCCTTGAGTTTGAGTGCTCCCTCAAGAGCAACTGGGAACTGATAGCCACGGCCCAAATACAGAAAATTCTGGGCATCTTTATAACCCCGAGCCAACTCTCTAATCTCCTCCTCTAGCTTAAGTACCTCTTGGATTTGAGCCGGTAGCATCTGCAAGTGCTGCGCGATCTCATGGCCCCTCGACGCTGACATACTGCGCCGGCGACCCATGAACATTGTGAAGAGCGAAAGGGCCACGAGCTGACTCGTGAAGGCTTTAGTCGACGCCACACCGATCTCCGGACCGGCATGCAGATAGATCCCGAAGTCTGTCTGCCGAGAAATCGTTGATCCCACAGCGTTAACAACGCCCATGGTGGTTGAACCCCGCTGTCCAGCCTCTGTAAGCGCCGCCAAAGTATCGGCAGTCTCACCTGACTGGCTGATCGCTAGGGTCAATGTGCCCTCTTCAAGAACCGGATTTCGATACCGGAACTCAGAGGCGTACTCCACGTTGACCGGTACTTCCGCGAGCTCTTCGAGCATGTACTCCCCAACAAGTCCGGCATGCCAGCTCGTTCCACATGCCGTAATAACTATGCGCTCTACTTGAGCTAGTTCACTCTCGTGCTCAAGGATCCCACCAAGACGTGCATCTCCAGAACCTGGAAGGATACGACCGCGCATAACATCAGCGACGCTTGATGGCTGCTCATAGATCTCCTTAAGCATGAAATGCGGGTATCCACTCTTCTCGATAGAGTCGAGCGCCCATGTGACTTTATGGACTCCCCTCTTCACCTCATGACCTTCGAGGTGATACGTGCGATATCCCTCCGCAGTTAGAACCGCGCAGTCTCCATCATCCAGATAAACTACATCTCTCGTTACCTCAATAACTGCTGCCGCATCTGAACCGGCTAACATTTCTCCATTCTTACCAACTCCGATAAGAATGGGGCTTCCGTATCGTGCGACTACGATCTTCTCGGGATCACGAGACGACACAACCGCAATCCCGTATGCTCCATCAACATTACGCAAGGCGGCTTGGACCGCTTTTTCAAGTGGAGCTCCATCTTCCCAGAGGTAATCGATGAGATGCACTACAACCTCCGTATCCGTTTCGGACCGAAAGGTGTAACCCTCAGACATGAGTTGCTGCCTGATGATATCGGCGTTTTCAATGATCCCATTGTGAACAATGGCGATGTCTCCATCCATCGACGTATGCGGGTGAGCATTCGGCTCGTTGGGAGCCCCATGTGTAGCCCAACGCGTATGAGCAATCCCACAGGTTGCCAGCTCAGAGGACGCTTCCATCGCATCTTCTAGAACATGGATTTTCCCTGGCTTTTTCAGGACTCGCACACTCTCGCCATTCATGAGTGCGATCCCTGCCGAGTCGTAACCCCGATACTCGAGCCGCTTCAGACCCGCTAGGAGAATCGGGGCTGCCTGATTACAGCCCACGTATCCGACGATACCGCACATGTGAGGTGATCTCCCTTATGGGGTCATTTTGGTTAGGAGAAGCCGTCAAGTAAACTAGCTGCCCTATCCACAAGCTGCTGCGCTTTCTGCCTAGTGGAAGACTCCGCGATGAGTCGAACTACGGGCTCTGTTCCTGAGGGTCGGATGTGAAGCCAACAACCTTCATTTGGCCAAGCCAGCCGAAGCCCGTCAGACTTGTCTCTCGAATCTCCTCCGACTTCCTGTTCGAGTAACGCATAACCATCTGCGAGCGCTTCATTAGGAAATGAGACTTTTTTCTTAACTATCTCGTAGGTTGGCCAACGACCTACGGCTTGAGCCGGGGTGAGCTTCCCTTCTGCCAAATGCTGAAGTATGAGCGCCGATGCTAAAGCGGCGTCACGTGTGTGATGCAGAGCCGGGAGAATGACCCCCCCGTTTCCTTCCCCTCCGATAACAGCTCCTTGAGCCTGCATCCGTCGGGAGACATTCACTTCTCCCACTGGCGCTCTCACTATTGGAGAGCTAAACGCCCTGGCGACATCCTCCACAACAGCACTCGTCGAGAGGTTTGTGACCACCGTGCCAGGCGTACGAGAGAGAACGGATGCGCATGCCAGAGCAAGCGTAAGGTCCTCCCCCAGCGGTTTTCCTGTCTCATCCACTATTGAGAGACGATCAACGTCTGGGTCGACCGCAAAACCAACATGAGCTTCAGATTCCGAGACTAGCTGTCCGAGTTGACCCAAATTCTCCGCAGTGGGTTCAGGATCGCGAGGAAATCGTCCATCGGGATCCATTCCGATACCAACCACCTCGCATCCGAGCCGTTCCAGCAACTCCCTAATCACAGGGCCTCCTGCCCCATGCACACAATCGACAGCTACCCTAAACCTCGCCTGACGAATCATCTCTGTATCCAGCTGGGGAAGCTCCAAGATTGCTTCGAGATGCCTCTGCCACGCTGATGTGTCCTCCTTCACCGAGCCCAGCTCATCCCATGGGGCACGGGGTGGGTCTTTGGTAGCCAGGTAGGAGCGGAACCGGTCCGACCCATCAACATCCAAAAAGATAGCTTCACTCGATATCAGCTTTAGGGCATTCCACTCAGCTGGATTGTGACTGGCCGTCACACCGATGCCACCGATGGCTTTGTGATGCTGAACCGCTAACAGGATCGTCGGTGTAGGCACCACACCAAGATCAATAACGTCGCATCCCACAGACTGCAGCCCCGACATAACCGCTCTTGAGAACATCGGGCCTGACATTCGTGAATCACGACCCAACACCACTGTGCGCCCCTCCTCTATTTCTCGGAGGTGCGCGCCAAATGCGGCGCTGATCCCAGCCATCAGCTCTGGGGTCAGAGATTCACCTACACGACCCCGAACGCCTGAGACACTGACCATTAGCCCTTCAGGTAGATGAATCGGCACAGTCCCGAATCCTCTAAATGGTAAGGAATTAAGCGGTTCTTCAAGACCCATCATGGCGCCCCTAAGATTCTCGCAGAGACGGGTGGTGCACGTCAACGTGATTCCCGATCTTGCGCCCTTACAAGGCCTACTGGAGTTGCAGTTCGGCCGTCCACCTTACTACAAGAAACTTTAATGAGCGAAGCCTCTAACGACTTCAGCTTCGGAACAAAAGCTATCCACGCAGGTGTGGAACCCGAGCCGGTCACAGGTGCGATAATGACGCCGATCTTTCAGACGTCGACGTACGTGCAGCCCGCGGTGGGAGAGCCTCTGTCCGGGAGCTACGACTATGGACGCACGGCCAACCCAACCCGTGAGGCGCTTGAGGCCAGCATAGCTGCTTTAGAGAGCGGCTCGTTCGGTGTTGCGTTCGCATCTGGTCTTGCAGCCCTGGAGGCAATCGTAAAGAGGCTTTCAGCCGGAGACCACGTAATAAGTGAGGAAAATACCTACGGAGGCACGACCCGAATGTTCAATCACGTGCTTTCCCGCCTTGGTATCAAGTTCACCTATGTGGACGCGCGCGACTTAGAGGCCGTATCAGCTGCAATCCAGCCTAATACGAAGCTTATTCACGTCGAAACGCCGACAAACCCGATGATGAAGCTATGTGATATCAGGGCTATTTCTGAACTTGCGCACGCTAATGATGCCCTGCTCTGCGTAGACAACACCTTCGCATCTCCGTTCAACCAGCGACCACTAGAGCTAGGTGCAGATTTCACGATGCACTCCTCGACGAAGTACGTGAACGGGCATTCCGACGTCATCGGTGGTCTGATAGCAGTTCGAGATCCGGCATTGGCAGACGACCTCTACTTTATCCGGAAATCGTCTGGCGCGGTGCCTGGCCCCATGGACTGCTTCCTGACTCTACGAGGCATCAAGACCCTACATGTCCGCATGATCCGCCACAACGAGAATGGTCAGAAAGTCGCTGAATTCCTTGAGATGCACCCAAGGGTCGATCGAGTGCTCTATCCCGGTCTCTCGTCTCACGAACAGTACGATCTCGCGAAACGTCAGATGAACGGTTTTACTGGAATGGTTTCGGTCGACGTCGGCACGCTAGAGCGCACCAAAGCTCTCACTGAGAACCTTAGGATATTCTCCCTGGCGGAGAGCCTCGGTGGTGTAGAGTCACTGGTAAACGTGCCCGCGCTCATGACGCATGGATCAGTACCTGAGGATAGGCGCGAAGCCATGGGTATTACACCAGGCCTAGTGCGCTTCTCAGTTGGCATTGAGGATATCGACGATATCCTCGCAGACCTCGATCGCGTACTCCAAATATGAACGAGGAAGGTCTCAACAGAGAGGAGACGTTAGATGGATGACGATAAAGGTGGGTCACAAGAGAAACCGGAAACACCCGGGGACGAATCCTCAAAAAGAATCCTTCTCGACATCGCGCCGAGCGCTTGGGAGCATCCCGCGGACAAGGCAGCTCTCCAAGCACTAAGGCGGATTCCAATCTTTGACGAAGTGTTGAAGAAGATGTTTGGCTTCTTTGGAGAAAAACCAGTTCGATTAGCCTTTCAAGCTGATGCCGTCAGTGTCTCAAACAAACAGTTTCCGGAAGTATACCGTCTATACAAGGAGGCCCTCCGCACTCTAGACGCTCCGCATGAATATCCTCTCTTCATGTCGCAGACCCCCATGGTGAATGCAGGAGCTTATGGGATGAACAAGCCGTTCATCATACTAAACTCTGGCACACGACTCCTACTGACAGACGAGGAACTCCAGTACGTCATAGCACATGAGATCGCCCACATCATGAGCGACCACGTGCTTTATAAGACTATGACAGTCCTGCTGATCAATCTCGCCAATATGGGCTTCCCCATTGTAGGTGTCGCAGCACGGGCTGTGCTTGTGGGGTTACTAGAGTGGTCACGAAAATCGGAGCTCTCTTGCGACCGGGCTGGATTACTCGCCATGCAAGACCCTGAAGTCGTAATGAGTGCGATGCTCAAGATGGCGGGAGGACCGACCCCCCAGGACAGAACGGACCTGAACGAGTTCATCGTTCAAGCGGACGAATACCGAGAGAGTGGCGATGTCGCAGACCAAGTCTTCAAAGTCCTCAACGTACTCGGGCGTACGCATCCATTTCATGTGTTACGGGTCGCCGAGTTACGCGACTGGATCGAATCCGGTGACTACGACCGCATTGTAAGCGGGGAATACGCTCGGCGCGGAGAACCAGATTCCGTGTACGAAGAGGATCTAAGGGCGGCGGCTACTGCTTACGCCGACGAAGCAAGAGACTTATTGGATTCCATTACCGGTGCTGCGATGCAAGCTGGCTCAGACTTCCTGAGTGGCTTTCGAAAGTAGTCCGTAATGTGAGCCTAATACTCGGGGAATCAGAGCAGACCGATAGAATTGGTTCGCCCCTTTTCTTTCGTCCGTAGCAGGCTAGACTCCGGAAATGCGCATCCTGATCGTTGGAAACGGTGGGCGTGAACACGCCCTGCTCTGGAAACTTAAACTTGATGCTCCCGAAGCCGAGTTCTTTGCAACGCAGCCGAATGGGGGGATGGCACCACTTTGCCAAGGTGTGGAAATCCCGGCAACAGACAAGGAAGCGCTGGCTGACTGGGCCACGAAAAACAAGATCGACCTAACGGTGGTGGGCCCAGAAGGACCTCTAGCAGAAGGAATCGTGGACCGGTTTCAAGAACTGGACTTACCCATTTTTGGTCCGACTCAGGCCGCAGCCAGTATCGAATCAAGTAAGGCCTACGCGAAAGAACTAATGCAGAAAGCCAGTATCCCCACGGCTAGGCACCGAACTTTTTCTAAACAGACGGCGGCAGAGAAGTGGGTACATGAGCTCGGCGCACCCATTGTGGTGAAAGCGTCTGGTCTAGCTGCTGGGAAGGGCGCGGTCGTATGCATGACAGTGGAGGCGGCACTCGAAGCGATCCGGTCCATGCTGGGAGACATGGCTTTTGGGGAAGCTGGGCAGGAGATCATCATCGAGGACTTCATGGAAGGAGAGGAGATCTCCGTCTTCGCGGTCTGTGACGGCAAGGACTTTGTTCTGCTTCCTCCCTCCCAGGATCATAAACGTGCGGGTGAAGGTGACACCGGGCTGAACACTGGCGGTATGGGTGCGTATGCCCCGGTATCAATAGCGACTAGTGAGGTGATGGAAGAGGCGGCCACGAAGGTCATAGCACCCACGCTGGAAGCTCTCGCAGCCGATGGCGCTCCTTTTCGTGGCCTGCTCTATGCGGGATTAATGAAAACGGAAGATGGACTCAAGGTTGTAGAGTTCAACTGCCGGTTCGGTGACCCTGAAACTCAGGTCGTCTTGCCACTAATGAAGTCCTCGCTCCTTGATTTGTTAGTCGCTGTCGCCCAGGGGCGTTCAGTGACCAACATTGTGGTTGAAACTCATTCCGGTTGTGCAGTGGCGACTGTCTTAGCCTCAGGTGGTTACCCAGGCAGTTATGCGAAGGGAAAACCCATTTACCTGCCCACCGAGCTAGAATCAGACGACATGGTGCTTTTTCACGCTGGGACCGCCGGTACAGCGGATGCCTTGGTCACGTCCGGGGGTCGTGTACTCGCTGTAACGGCCGTGGCTAAGACCTTTGCTGAAGCAGCTGAAGCGAGTCGGGCCGGAGCAAGCCAGATCGGATTTGAGGGGGCTTTTTACCGGGCCGACATCGGCTGGCGTGAACGGGTCCGAGTCGATCTTCCGCCTGAGGGCGAGACGGTTTGAGGCAAATTATTTTTATGTGCAATGCCCGAGCTACCTGAGGCTGAAACGATTGTCCGCGGCCTGCGGCCAAGGGTTACAGGGAAAACGATCGCACGTGCGGAGGTTTTGCGGCCCGACATCCTCAGGGAACCCAAACGCAAATTCACTCTTAGACTTCGCAGTCGGGGGATCGACGGTGTAACGCGACGAGCCAAGAACATTGTTATCGAGCTCGACGATAAATCAGTAATCTGGGTAAACCTGGGGATGACGGGACGTCTTCTCCACTTCCCTTCACCACCCACTGGACCGGATCGCCCAACCCACACAGCTGTTCGCTTTCGTTTCGAGGAAGGCAGCACCCTCGTTTTTGACGACGTCCGTCGCTTTGGGACAGTAGAACACCTAGAGGCCAGTCTCCGCACTCAGCGCTCCGAAGCGATGGGGCCTGAACCTCTGACCGACACATGGCTTCCCGAGCACCTTCTGGAATCTTTGTCACGCTCAAGAGCCCCCGCCCGATCATGGCTTCTTGATCAAAGAAGGATCGCAGGGATAGGGAACATATACGCTGCTGAAGCACTCTTTCTTGCGGGGATAGACCCTCGTACCCCCGCTCGTGATATCGACCAGGTGAGAGTTCGGGCGCTTCACCGATCGATCCGGGATGTCCTACAAAAGGCCATCGACGCAGGAGGGACGACATTAAAAGACTATCGAAATGCGGAGGGTGAAATGGGCGAATACGGTCGACAGCTCTACGTTTATGGTCGAGAAGGTTCACCTTGTCATCGATGCGACTCACCGATAGAACGCGTGGTTTTCTCCAATCGCTCTGCCTTCCTGTGTCCAGTATGCCAGCCAAGTCTTTGAGACGAGTCCTCAGTGCCCCTTGGTCGAAGATCAATGTTCAATTCTTTGGCCACATGGGTGCACTCACTGCCACAATCCTATCAATGGCTTGTGCACCGTCGACTCCGGGGCCCGAATTCAACCACCCAATCCCACCGCAGAGCCATGGCTTTGACGGCTTCCTGCCTGATGTCGAAAAAGTCGTCTTAGAGAACGGTATGCGGGTCTTAGTCCTTCCACGACAAGGGATCCCCACTGTCTCCTTCGTGATGCAATATGGCATTGGTGGGATTCACGAGCGTCCGGGTGAGACGGGAGTTGCCCACCTTCTTGAACACATGCTTTTCAAGGGGTCTGAGACTATCGGTACTACGGATGTCGCCGCAGAACGCGTCCTCTTCGACATGATAGACGAGCTGCACGAGGACATGGTCGCAGCGCATGAGTCCGACGATCTTGCCGAGGTCAAAAGACTCGAGGATGAAATAAATCGCTTAGAGGACCAGGCTCGAGAGTTCGTGGTGACGAACGAATTCGATCGCATCCTGTCTCGAGCGGGTGCTCGGGGTTTAAATGCAACAACGACATCCGAATCGACAATCTACTTTGTCGAGCTTCCTGCCAATCGAGCAGAACTGTTCTTTGCACTAGAAGCCGATCGTATGGTTAACCCAGTCTTTCGCGAATTCTACTCAGAGCGGGACGTCGTGATGGAAGAACGGCGCATGAGAGTCGACTCGAGTCCCCGCGGCACTCTCTACGAACGCCATTTATCGACTGCCTTCAAGATACACCCCTACGGCCAACCAGTCGTGGGGTTGATGGAAGACCTAAGGAGACTCGGACGACGTGACGTAGAGCGCTACTACCAAGATTACTACGGTCCCAACAATGCTGTGCTAGCGGTGGTCGGCAACGTAGAGTCCGATGACGTCGCTGCATGGGCCAGACATTACCTTGGCTCTATTCCAGAGAGACTAGATCCGCCTATGGTAGAGTCACTGGAGCCAGAACAGACTGAGGAGCGACGGGTCATAATTGAATGGGATGCAGAACCCGCTCTGCGCATCGGATGGCACGTGCCCGAAGCAACGCACAATGATGCTGCAGCCATCGCCATGCTGTCAGTGATATTGACCGGAGGAAGAACGTCGCGACTCCACCGCCGCCTTGTGACTGACGAACAAATCGCAGCCTCGGTCTTTTCATCAACGGGACCAGGAAATCGCTTTCCACAGTTATTTCAAGTTGACGTAATCCCCGTACACACAGCCTCCACCGAAACCGTCGAGGCTGCCATCTACGAGGAGATCAAACGAATCCAGGACGAAGGGCCAAGCGACGAAGAGCTTGAACGAGTACGCAATCAACTTGAGGCGGGAAGAGTGAGACGTCTTCAGTCCAACCTAGGA